>ODAI014231480.1_pt1 | contig 14794 bp, 11 predicted proteins | sample 1539321 | NCBI WGS metagenome assembly ODAI01 (sample SAMN02144231, study PRJEB22623) | gut metagenome | biome: sheep rumen | host: Ovis aries | place: New Zealand
CTGGCGGAAAACACGGGACAGGATTATGAGACCATCGCCAGGGACACGGATCGCGATAACTGGATGACGGCGAAGGAAGCGCTGGAATACGGCCTGATCGACACGGTGATCACGACCAGGGCTGAACAGGAATCAGAAAACAAAAAGGAAGATTAAACGCATGAAGATGGAATCCAGGATGAGATGTTCGTTTTGCGGCAGAGGACAGGATCAGATCAGGAAGCTGATCTCCGGTCCCAACGGGATATATATCTGTGATGAATGCGTGGAGACCTGCAAGGATATCATGGATGATGTTTCCTTTGGGGACGGGGTCGAGGATGAGGAGTTTGATGAGGAGAGCTTTGAGCCGGATCCTGTTTCCCGGATGATCCCGACCGAAGCAAACAGGGAGCCTTTTGAGATCAGGCTGTTAAAGCCTCAGGAGATCAAGGCATTTCTGGATGAATATGTGATCGGCCAGGAGGACGCGAAGAAGATCCTCTCCGTGGCCGTGTACAATCATTACAAGCGGGTGATGGCGGCGATGTCCGGCGACACCGGGGACGGCGTGGAGCTGCAGAAGAGCAATGTCCTGATCATGGGGCCCACCGGTTCGGGGAAGACCTATCTGGCGCAGACGCTGGCCAGGATCATCGGTGTGCCTTTTGCCATCGCGGACGCGACGACCCTGACCGAAGCGGGCTATGTGGGTGAGGATGTGGAAAACATCCTGCTCCGGCTCATCCAGGCCGCGGATTATGATATGGAAAAGGCCAGCTGCGGGATCATTTATATCGACGAGATCGATAAGATCACGAGAAAGAGCGAAAATGTGTCCATTACGAGGGATGTGTCCGGCGAGGGCGTGCAGCAGGCGCTCCTGAAGATCATCGAGGGCACCTCCGCCTCCGTCCCTCCCCAGGGAGGCCGCAAGCATCCGCATCAGGAGCTGCTGACGATCAACACAAAGGACATCCTGTTTATCTGCGGCGGCGCTTTTGAAGGTCTGGAAAAGATCATTGAAAGGCGGCTCAACCGGAAATCCATCGGCTTTAATGCGGAGATCGGCCTTGGAAACAAGCAGGAGGCAGCAAAGCTTTTGAGTGAGGTCACGCCGCAGGATCTGGTGAAATTCGGGCTGATCCCGGAATTTGTGGGCAGGGTGCCTGTGACCGTGGCATTAGAGGCGCTGGACGAGGAGGCGCTTCAGCGGATCTTAAAGGAGCCGAAGAGTGCGCTGATCAGGCAGTACCAGAAGCTGCTGCGCTATGATGATGTGGAGCTGACCTTTGAGGAGGATGCCGTTAAGGAAATCGCCAGGCAGGCCCATGAGCAGAAGACCGGGGCCAGAGGCCTCCGCACCATCATGGAAAAGCTGATGCTGGATGTGATGTATGAGATCCCTTCGCAGCAGGGAGTGGGAAAGTGCGTGATCACAAAGGATGCCGCAGAGGGACTGGAAAAGCCCAGACTGGAAAAGACGGCATAATGGAGAAAGCTTTGGAAGAATTCAGATTACCTGCCATCGTACTGCACGGAATCATCATGCTGCCCGGCATGATCATGCATTTTGATCTGCACAGACCCGGGGACAAGGCCGCAATGGAGGATGCCTTTGCAGGGGATCAGACGGTTTTTGTTGCCACCGGCAAAGAACCCGCGCCCGACGAAGAGTCCGAGGAAAACGATGCTCCCACGCTGGAGGATGTACTGCCCATCGGTCTGCGCGCCAGATTAAAGCAGCTGATCCGCATGCCCGGCGGGACGACAAGGGTGCTGGTGGAGGGCAATGAAAGGGCCAGGCTCCTTTCGCTGGAGGAAAACGCCGGCGGAAAGCTTCTGGCGGGTATCGCTGTCCTGCGGGGGGGTAATTCCTGGCTGACGAAAGAGCTGTCGATGCCCGCCTCGAATGAGGACGAGCTCCGCTATGAGGCAATGCTCAGGGAGCTGAAGGAAAAATTTCTGGAATACTGCGCCGCGTTTCCGAAGGTGGGAGAGAATGTGCTGCGCAATCTGCCGAACCTGGACAGGCTGGATGAGGCGATCGACAGGGTGGCGATCCAGCTTCCGCTGGGTCATGAGGATCGTCAGGAGCTGCTTCTGGCCGAGGATCTGGATTCCCGCTATGCCATCCTGATGGACTATCTGCAGAATGAACGGAATATCGCTGAGATCCGCCAGGAGATCGCCCTTAAGCTCCAGGAAAAGATGGATGAAAATCAGCGCAATTATATTCTCAGGGAACAGATGAGCTATCTCCAGGAGGAGCTGGAGGGGAGCGAGGAGCTTACCGAGACCGAGGAGATGCGCCAGGCGCTGGAGAAGCTGGATGCCTCAGAGGAGGTGAAGGCAAAGATCGAAAAGGCGATAAGCCGGTACGAGAAGCTGGGCTTTTCCAACTCGGAAGCCAATGTGGAGAGAAGCTATATCGAAACGCTTCTTGAGCTCCCCTGGAATAAAACCGCCAGGGAGAATACGGATCTGCTTCACGCGGAGCAGGTGCTGGAGGAGGATCATTACGGCCTGGAGAAAGTAAAGGAAAGGGTCATGGAGTTTCTGGCGGTCAGAGCCAGGAAGAGCGACGGAAAATCGCCGATCCTCTGCCTCGTGGGCCCTCCGGGAACGGGCAAGACCTCCGTGGTAAAGAGCATTGCCAGAGCGCTGGAGCTCCCCTATGAACGGATCTGTCTGGGGGGCGTCCGGGATGAAGCCGAGATCAGAGGCCACAGAAAGACTTATATCGGGGCGATGCCCGGCAGGCTGATCAATGCGCTGAAGCAGGCAAAGGTCTCCAATCCGGTGATGCTTCTGGATGAGATCGACAAGGTTGGCAGCGATTATAAGGGGGATCCGGCCTCCGCTTTGCTCGAGGTGCTGGACGGAGAGCAGAACGCGAATTTCAACGATCATTATGTGGAAATTCCCGTGGACCTTTCCAAAGTGCTTTTTGTCGCTACGGCAAATACGACCGACACGATCCCGAGGCCGCTTCTGGACAGGATGGAGATCATCGAGGTGACCTCCTATACCGCAAATGAAAAATATCATATCGCGAAGAGCTATCTTGTGCCGAAGGAGCTGAAGGAGAACGGCCTGACCCCGGCCGAGATTTCCTTTGCGGACACGGCGATCAGGCGGATCATACAGGGATATACAAAGGAAAGCGGCGTCAGAGAGCTGCAGCGAAAGATCGGCGCCGTTTGCCGCAAGGCAGCCTGGAAAAATGTCAAGGAGGGAAATAAGAAGCGCAATATTACGAAATCCAATCTTGAGATTTATCTGGGGAAGGAAAAATATCTGCCGGAAAAGCGAAATAAAAAGCCGTTAGTCGGCATCGTCAGAGGCCTTGCGTGGACGGCGGTAGGCGGCGTTACGCTGGAGGTGGAGGTCAATGTGGTTCCCGGCAACGGCAAGCTGGAGATCACGGGACAGCTGGGCGATGTGATGAAGGAATCCGCCCAGATCGCGATGAACTACACCCGTTCAGTGGCTTCGCGCTATCATGTGCCGGATGCGACCTTTAAAAAGAACGATTTTCATGTCCATATTCCCGAGGGGGCGGTGCAGAAGGATGGCCCCTCCGCCGGGATCACGATGACCACTGCCTTTATTTCCGCGGTCACAAAGACTCCTGTGAGGGCAGACCTTGCGATGACGGGGGAAGTCACCCTCAGGGGAAGGGTTTTGCCCATCGGCGGCCTGAAGGAGAAGCTTCTTGCCGCGAAAACCGTGGGGATCAGGGAGGTCCTTGTGCCCATTGAGAATACGGGGGACATCGCCGAGATCAGTCAGGAGATCAAGGACGGCATGGAGATCTCCTATGTGACGGATATGCGGGAGGTGCTGGACCACGCGCTGGTAAAGGGAAGGACGACAGGCGGTGCTCATTAAGGAGGCGGAGCTGGAAACGGTGATCGGGCCTGCCAGCGCGCTGCCGAAGAACGCTCTTCCCGAGATCGCCTTTGCTGGCCGCAGCAATGTGGGCAAAAGCTCGCTGATCAACTGTCTGATGAACAGGAAGAATCTGGCGCATACCAGCTCCACCCCGGGGAAGACCCAGACGATCAATTATTACAGGATCAACAACATGTGTTATTTTGTTGACCTGCCCGGATATGGTTATGCCAGGGCGCCGGAGTCCGTGAAGGCAGCCTGGGGCAGAATGGTGGAGCGGTATCTGAAAAAATCCGTGCAGCTGAAATTCATCTTTCAGCTGGTGGATATCCGGATCCCTCCCACAAAGGACGATCTGCAGATGTACGCCTGGATAAGGGAAAAGGGTTTTCTGCCCATTGTTATTGCCACCAAGTCCGACAAGCTGAAAAAGAACGAAAAGACAAAAAGGATCTCGGAGATCAGAAGGCTTCTGGAGATTGGGGAAGGGGATGTTTTTTTTACCTTTTCTGCCCTGGCAAAGCAGGGCAGGGAGGAGATCCTGGACTATCTGGAGAGCCGGGTAATGCCGGTCTGACCATGCGGTACGGCTTTATGACGGCGGTCACTCCGGCAGGAAGGCGCCGTTGTGAGCGTTTCCCTGTTTGAGCCTGTCTGGGGGGACAGGAAGGAGAAATCTTGGTGATCACAAGTTTATTCACGCTCCTGGGGGGCATAGGCCTCTTTCTCTTCGGCATGTCCGTGATGGGGGATGGCTTAAAAAAAGCCTCCGGCTCGAAGCTTGCGCCGATCCTGTATAAAATGTCCAATACACGCTTAAAGGGCGTGCTTCTGGGGACCGGCGTCACCGCTGTGATCCAGTCTTCCTCCGCCACCTCGGTCATGGTGGTGGGCTTTGTCAATTCCCGAATGATGAAGCTGCGTTCAGGCATCCATGTGATCCTGGGCTCCATTCTGGGAACCAGTGTCACGGGCTGGGTCATCTGTTTAAGCTATATCGAGGGCCAGGGCGGACTGGCCGAGCTGCTTTCCACCTCCACGATCACATCGATCGCCGCCATCGCGGGAACGCTGATGCGGATGCTTTCCAAAAAACAGATGACAAAGGATATCGGCAGCATCCTGCTGGGCTTTGCCGTGCTGATGTTTGGCATGAGCGCCATGAGCGGGGCAATGGAGGGCATGCGGGACAATCCGGCGTTTCTGGATATGTTTACCTCCTTTTCCCATCCGGTGGTGGGGATCCTGATCGGGATCCTGATCTCCGCGCTGCTGCAGTCCGCTTCCGCCGCGGTCGGTATTTTACAGGCCCTTTCCGTAACGGGCGCGATCGATTTTTCCGAGGCCCTTCCCATGCTGATGGGTATCTCCATCGGCGCCGCTCTTCCCGTGGTTCTTTCTTCCATCGGCGCGAGCACGGTGGGCAAGCGCACCGCCTATGTCTATCTGATCATCACCGTGATGGGCGTGCTGGGCTCTGCCGTCCTGTTTTATACCGGTCACGCGATCTGGCCGTTTTCCGGTTACTACATGGAGATGAACCCCTTTTCCACCGCGATGCTGAATACGCTGCTGCGGCTGGTCATCGTCATTCTCCTGATCCCGATGGATGCGCTGATCGAGCGGATGGTGTGCCTGCTGTTTCCGGGGAAGGAAGAGGAGGACTACGACCCGGGACTCAATCTGGAGGAGCGCTTTATTGCGACTCCCGCAATGGCCATCGAGCAGAGCCGGATCACGATCATGGATATGGCCGGTTTATGCAGAAAGGCCTTCAACAAGGCGGTTTCCCTTTTTGAAAACTTTCAGGGGGATGTTTTTTCCAGAGTGGTTGAGCTGGAGGATGCGGGAGACCGTTATGAGGATGCCCTGGGCACTTATCTGGTGAAGATTACGGCGCAGTCCATCACGAAGGAACAGAACGAGGCCGTTTCCCTGTATCTGCATACGCTTTCCGATTTTGAACGGATCTCCGATCATGCGCTGAACCTCGCGGAAAACGCGAAGGAGCTGCATGATAAGGAAATAACCTTTTCCGGAGAGGCATTAAGGGAATTGAAGATCATTCTTTCCGCGGTGTCAGAGGTGGTGGATATCACGATGTCTGCCTTTGCGGAAAATGATATTTCCCGCGCCCGTCAGGTGGAACCGCTGGAGGAGTGGATAGACGATCTCTGTGATGTGGGAAAGCTTGGCCATGTGGAAAGGCTTCAGCGGAAGGAATGCGGCATTGTGCAGGGCTTCGTTTTCAATGATATTTTAAATAATCTGGAAAGGATCTCCGATCACTGCTCCAATATTGCGGTGGCGATGATCGAGCTGGATGAGGATGTGTTCGCCACACACGAATACCTGCATGATATCCGCAGCAAACGGGGCGCGGAATTCGAGCGTCTCTACGGAGAATTCCAGAAAAAGTACTCGCTGAAAAGCACGGCGATGGGATCCGGAAAAACCGGGCAGGAAGGAGCGGGGTGATCCGTCCCGCAGCCACAGCGCAGCTGGTTTCGTTTGGGCGGCCGTGTGAGAATGAGGAACTGATAACTTATGCGCCTTTGCTTGTCTGTTTTCCCGGGCTCTGCGTCAGCAAGATTCGCCGATCCTAAGAAAAGAGGGGGAAGATGCATTCACATCTTCCCCCTCAGCATCCGTGCGAACCTTAGGCTTCCGACACGCCCTGGATTACAGGGTCAAGAGCCTGCTGCTCCCTGGCCTGCGTCGCCTGCTCATTCAACTGCTCCTGAGCCTGCGCACCGGCCTGCTCGGTCTGCGCCGCCTGCGCCGCCACCTCCGGAGCATTTTCGGCAAAGATCCGTGCAGCATTCTGACGCCCCATCGCGAACTGCATATCCACCACGCCCTGGAAATCCTGTGTCTGACCCTGGCGGAGAGCATTTACATTCTCATTATCCTGCCCGGCGACTCCGGAAAAATCCACACCCGCATTTTTGGTCCCATCCTCGGGAAGGGCCTCAATGCGGTTTAAGCTGGATCTGTCCAGACGGTTGGTGTTGTAAATATAGGGCTGAAAGCTTACTGCGCCAAATCCGCCGACTGCGCCTACTGCCATAAAGATCACCTCTTTTCTGACTGCATTTCGATAAAGCTTATATTATTCTAAGCCATTCGGAAGGAAAAAACAAGGGAAATGTACGGCGAATTTCGTGCTTTTTTTGCGAAATGTACTGCGAAATGTACTGTTTCTTTATCCGTTTCCGAGAGCCCTGATTCTATGCTATAATCGAATTGTTTCCTCGGCTGTGAGGAAGGTTTTTCGATGCCTCGATGAGGTTCCTGAAGAAAAGGAGAATCAATATGGAAAGGGATCCCGGCGGCAGCAGCATCCTTTTTTCCGGTGAGGAGCTCTGGAAGACCCTTACCGGAAATCGGAATTCCAAGATATTCTGGAAGGACAGATACAGGCGCTTTGTGGGAGCCAGCCAGGGCTTCCTGGATTATTACGGATTTGAGAGCCAGGACCGCATTCTGGGAAATACGGATGAAGATATGGGCTGGCATGTGGACCCTGTGCCTTTCCGGGATGATGAGCGCAGAGTGCTGGAGGACGGTGTCACGCAGGTCTTTCGCCACGGCACCTGCATCATCCGCGGGAAGGTGCGCCATATTGCCGCCACGAAGATGCCGATCTATGATGAGTCCGGAAAGATCGTGGGACTGCTGGGCTATTTTGAGGACATCACGGAAGCTTATCAGGAACGGGAACGGCTGGAGACCTTAAGCAACCAGGATCCGCTTACCGGCCTGACCAACCGCACCGGCCTGATCCAGGAGGCGGCGGATTATATCCGCAGCCACAAAAAACTGGGGATCGATTTCGTTGCCTGCTATCTGGATATCGATCATTTTAAGGAGGCTAATCTGGCCTATGGACATGCGTTCGGGGATAAGCTGCTGAAACGGGTGGCGGAGGAGATCGTCCGGGCGGCGGGCGCCGATTCCGCGGTGGCAAGCCTGGGCGGTGATGAATTCGTGATCCTGCATCAGCTCCCCGAGGGGGATAAGCCCTCCATCTCATCCACGGCGCTGAAGCTGCAGAACAGGCTGCGCGGGACCCTTTCGCGGGTCTATATCATCGACGGGCATTCGCTGCCCATCACCGTATCCGTGGGCTATGCCGCCTACTCCGAAGCGGAGAGCATTGAAGACCTGCTGGAGAAGGCACATCGCGCGATGCGGGAAGAGAAACGGGAAAAATAAAATATCTGTTGTAAAAAGGGGAGGACATGCCGAGATATCTGGAGTTTAATTACTGCGCGGTGCCTGTTTTTATCATCATCCTGATGGCCACCTACCTGCGGAAGACCACGAAGGGGCAGACCAACAGGGCTTTTCTGGCATTGGGATGGACGAGCCTCGTGGCTACGCTTGCGGATATCATGACGGAGGTGATCAATAATTCTCCTTCGCTTCTTTCGGAACGCCCTTTCTGGCTGGAGGCCTTTCATTATCTTTACTTTTCCGTCAGAGGGGCGGGCGTCTGGATCTACCTCGTCTTTATCTATGCCTTCTTCCGGATGTCCTATAAGCTCCGCCGCAGAAAAATGTACATCCTTCTGCTTGTCCCCTACGCGATCGATATGCTGGTGCTCTTCACGAACCCGTTCCACCATCTGGTATTCAGGCTGGAGGCGGGCACCGGTTATCAGCGCGGGCCGTTAAGCATGATCCTGTATCTTGCGGCGGGGATCTATATCCTTCACGGCATAAGCTTTCTTCTCCGCTACAGGTGTTATGTCCGGCGGGGACCGTGGTGGGCGCTTTTTTCCATGTATCTGCTGACGATCCTGTCTGTGGGGATTCAGTATCTGTTTCCGAATCTGCTGATCGAAATGTATTTTACCTCACTGGTCTGTCTCCTGATCAGCCTTATCGTGCTGCGGCCCGAGGACATCACGGATCCCTCGGTGGGCCTTTCCAACTGGCGGGCTTATAAATCAGAGCTGAAAAAGATCGTGGAGATCAGGCATCCGGTGCAGATCGTGGCCTTCCGGTTTATGAACGCGGACAAGGTCAGATCCTATCTGGGGGAAGAGCTTTATGCCGGCTATGTGGTCAGGCTGGCGGAGTGCATCGAGCATTTCTGCACGGGGAAAAAGCTGCACTCGGAGCTTTATTATGAGACGCCGACGGCGCTTTATCTGGTGGTGGATGAGCCGGTGCGGAAATGGGATGCCCTGCCGGCGCTTTCTGAGCTGTATGAGACGGTCAATGCCAGCACGGAGGAGGTCCGGGAGAGCGGGGTGAGGCTGGAGACAAAGCTCTGCGTGATCCGGTTTCCGCAGGATCTGGAGAACGAAGAGGATATCATTAAGCTGGGACACGATTTCTATGGCCTGATCCCCTATGACGAAATGATGTGCAGGGCCTCGGAGATCATCGGGACCGCCCGTTACCAGATCGAGAATCAGCTGGACTCCATTTTAAGCAGGGCGATCAGGGAGCAGAAATTTGAAATGTATTATCAGCCCATCTATGATCTGAAGGAGGGCGCATTCACGACGGCGGAGGCGCTGATCCGCCTGAGGGATGAGCTTTTCGGCCAGATCTCTCCCGGGATCTTTATCCCCGCGGCGGAGAGCAAGGGACTGATCCTGCCCATCGGGAACTATGTGCTGGAGGCGGTCTTCCGTTTTATTTCCGAGGCAAACATCGAAGCCCTCGGGCTGCGCAGCATTGAGGTAAACCTGTCCGTGGGGCAGTGCATGCAGAGCGATCTGCCGGATCTGATCCAGTATCTCCAGGAGAAATATGAGGTGTCGCCCTCGCTGGTGAATTTCGAGATCATTGAGACCACTTATGATGATATCGGCAGCATTGCGGACAGAAATATCCACAGGCTGAGGGAAATGGGCTATTCCTTCGCCCTTGACGATTACGGCACGGGTTATTCCAATATCCAGCGGATCTGCACGCTGCCCCTGAGCATCATCAAGATCGATAAGACGATGGTGGATGCGATGGATGGGGAGAACGGCATGTTCCTGCTCAGAAATGTGATGCATATGATGAAGGACATCGGGAAAACGGTCATCGCGGAAGGCGTGGAGGATGCGGAAAGCATTTCTGTTTTACGGGAAATGGGCTGTGATTTCATTCAGGGCTTTTATTACGCGAAGCCGATGCCCGGAGTTGAGTTTGTGGAGTTCATCCGGCAGAAACGGATGGGACGGTTGACATAACTATGCACAAAGTTTCGGTTGTATTCTGATGCAAATTTGGTTATAATTACCAAGGATCCGCTTTTGCGTTTCCATGTGACACATCTTAACTACTCTTTTAATGATCAGGAGGTATCTTCCAATGGCTGACAGAATCTGTTTAAATGCCCGTTCCTATCATGGTTCCGGAGCGATCCAGAATATCGTTCCCGAGCTGCAGGATGCAGGCGCGAAGAAGGTCTTCGTGTGCTCCGACTCCGTTCTGGTGAAGACGGGTGTCACGGGCAAGGTGACCGCGCTTCTGGATGAAGCGAAGATTGATTATGTGGTGTACGATAAGATCAAGCCCAATCCGACGATCCAGAATGTACAGGAAGGCGTGCAGGCCTTCAAGGACGGCGGCTGCGATTATATCGTGACGATCGGCGGCGGCTCCTCTCAGGACACTGCGAAGGCCATCGGCGTGATCATCAACAATCCCGAGTTTGAGGATGTCCGCTCGCTTGAGGGCGTTGCCCCTACAAAGAAGCATGCTGTTCCCACGATCGCCGTGGCGACCACTGCCGGTACCGCCGCAGAGGTCACGATCAACTATGTGATCACCGATGTGGAGAAGAAGCGTAAATTTGTCTGCGTGGACACCCACGATATCCCGATGATCGCCGTGATCGATCCCGATCTGATGATGAGCATGCCCAAGTCCCTGACCGCCAGCACCGGCATGGACGCGCTGACCCACGCCATCGAGGGCTACACCACCCGCGCTGCCTGGGAAATGACCGATATGTTCCATCTGGAGGCGATCAAGCTGATCTCCCAGAACCTGCGCAAGGCCTGCGAGAATGATCCCGAGGGCAAGAAGGGCATGGCACTTGGCCAGTATATCGCCGGCATGGGCTTCTCCAATGTGGGCCTTGGCATTGATCACGCGATGGCGCATACGCTTTCCGCCTATTATGACATTCCTCATGGCGTGGCCTGCGCCATGTTCCTGCCGATCACCCTGGAGTTCAATGCGGACGCCTCCGGTGAGAGATATCGCGAGATCGCGAGAGCCATGGGAGTCGCGGGTGTTGATTCCATGAGCCAGGAGGAGTATCGCAAGGCCGCCATCGACGCAGTGAAGCAGCTGTCGAAGGATGTAGGCATTCCGGAGAAGGACGAGAGGATCAAGGCGGAGGATCTGGATTCCCTGGCCACGGATGCGCTGAACGATGCCTGCTATCCCGGCAATCCGAAGGAAGCGACCCACGAAGAAGTGGTGGAGCTGTTTAAGAAGCTGATCCCTTGATCAATGGGAAACAGGATCACGGAGGAGCTGTTTTTCCGTAAGCTCTGATCATCATGACTGACCGCCCCCCTTCGGTCTGACCGGAGGGGGGTTGCTTTTGCGCGATAAGGCCGGAGAGCGGCCGCCAGGCTGCCGCTTCGCGTCATGAGGGGAAAGATGAAAAATCTGAGAAACGAGATCAGGGAAGGGGTTTTTCGCCAGCTGTATCTGCTTACGGGACCGGAGGATTACCTGCGCAGACAGTACAGGGATCTGCTGCGGGACGCGCTGATCCCGAAGGCTTCACCGGGGGCGGAGATGAACCTGCATTATTATCAGGGAAATGAAGCCTCTGCCGGGGCCCTGATCGATCTTGCGGAGACCATGCCCTTTTTCGGGGACCGCAGGCTTTTCATCCTGGAGGATACGGAGCTGTTTAAAAAGGGCTCGGATGCGCTTTCCGATTATCTTTCCGCCCCTGCGCCCACAGCCTGCTTTATGTTTGTGGAAAAAAGCGCGGATAAACGGACAAAGCTTTATAAGCTGCTGAAGGCAAAGGGACTGGTGGCGGAGTTTTCCACCCCGGATAAACAGACCCTGGCCCGGTGGTGCGGAAAGCTTGCCGCAGAGAGAGGCATTTCCTTCGGGGAAGGCGCCCTTTCGCTGCTGCTCGATTATGCGGGCTTCGATATGAATCATCTGAAAAACGAGCTGGATAAGCTCATGGCCTATGCGATGGACAAAGGCAGCATCGGGGAAGCGGATGTCCGGTCACTTTGCATCAGGAATCCGGAGGACACCGTGTTTCAGATGATCGATTCGGTGGCAGATAAAAATAAAGAGCGCACGATGAGATTGTACGAAGATCTTCTGAAAAGAAGAGAAGCCCCGATGAAGCTGCTCCTTTTGCTGGCCAGACAGTACAGGATACTGCTGGGCGTTATCGAGAAAAACGGAAAAGGGGACAGGGAGCTGGCAGAGGCGCTGGGGATCCCGGTATTTTCGGTAAAAAAATATGCCGCGCTCGGCGCAAAGCTATCCCGGAGGAGCGTGACCCTTGGACTGGCAAAATGCGCCGCGATGGATGAGGCGGTAAAGCTCGGCAGGATCCAGGACAGCTTCGCTTTTGAGACGCTCCTGCTGGAGCTGATGGCGCCTGAGGAGGAGGAGATCATCCCGGAGGAGGACTGATATCTGGTGCTACAGGCTGCCTTATACCACAGGATTTTGTACTTGTCAGCGTTACACGATTCAATTATAATGATTTCCACTGCAGTCAATCATCATTATTTTCGGAAAAGGAGAGGTTTATGAAGAAAAAGCTCAGCGGTGTAATTCTGATGCTGGCGCTCTTCGTATTGATGGGAATGAATGCCCTTGCAGCGGATAATCCCACCTTTGCGGCCAGCGCCTCAGCCCTGATCGTGGATGCGCAGACCGTCCAGTATACTGCGGTTCTGCCCTCCCTGCCGGCCAGCGCGGACGGCATGCTTTATCTCTATGAGTTAAAGCCGTATCAGGACACGATCCCTGCAGGGGCCACCCCCATCGGCACGGCTCCTCTGTCCCAGAATCCCGTATTCAATTTTGCATTGAATAAGGATCAGGGGGCAAACAGCAGGCTTTATACGAAATTTGCGCTTGCCGTGAATGCCGGCGCACCCTCAATGATCGCTTATCCGCAGTATGTCACCAATCCTGAGAAGGTAGCTCCCAGGAATCAGCATTCCGCAAGGGCAGTCAAGACAACGCAGAATCAGGATATGACAAACCTGCTCTTAAACGGCGCGGGCGCTGCGAACGGCACAGCTCCGTTCCTGCACAGGACGGTTCAGCTGCTCTGCAATGACAGGAATTCCATTATCACGCACCCCTATGCCAGAGGCGCGATCAAGGATACCCACCCGATCAGCCATCAGTATTACATGTTCAACGCAGCCGAGGATGCGGGCATCGCGGCGCTTGTAGCTGACCTGACCTATTATGCCACGGGCCCCGGAGAGGATTTCCTCGTGGGCAATGAGATGAACGAGCGTATCTGGAATTACATGGGCTGGGTCGACTGGGATACCTATACCAGAGAGTATGCCAATGCCTTCCGTGTATGCTACAACGCGATCAAGTCCACCAACGGCGGAGCCAATGTCTATATCTCCCTGGATCAGAACTGGAACAGGGATCGCCCGACGAATAATGCCGAGTATTACACCTATATCGACGGGAAGGATTTCCTGGACAAATTCACCGTGAAGATCGCTTCCGAAGGGAATATCGACTGGGGCATGGGCCTTCATCCCTACACCGTTCCGCTGACCAACGCCGCGTTCTGGAAGCAGGGCGGCTATGAGGGCTCCATGGTGTCCCAGAATAAGATGGTGAGCTTCCAGAATATGTCCATCGTATCTGCGTATATGCTGCAGCCCCAGTTCCTGAACAGGGCCGGCAAGCCCAGGGATATCATTATCAATGAGATCGGCCTGGATGCGAGACAGGGCGAGAATATTCAGGCGGCGGCGCTCGCGGCAAGCTGGGTGGCCTTCGAGAAGAATCCGATGATCACGCAGTATATGTATCTCTCCAATTTCGGGGATGGCGTGGATGCCCGTCTGACGCCCAAGGCCCTCGAGGTCTTCAATGCGCTTGGCACTCCCCAGGAGGCCGCCTATCTTGAGTGGGCGAAGGGGATTATCGGGATCAGCGACTGGGGACAGGTTATCCACTGACGATAAGCTGACCATCTGAAACAAAATAGCGAAAGCGGATCGGGCCGGGGCGAATGCCCCGGCCCTTCTTGATGCATTTACCGCGTGATGCTATAATAACTTATAACTATAGGTTTTTCGCTCCGCAAAGGAGAGTCGATGACAAAGCAGGCACTTTCTCCAAAGCCGGTCCGTTTTCTTGCGCTGTTTATGGCCGTATTGTGCCTCCTTCCGGCTCTTCCGGCCGCTGCCGCAGCGGAGAAGAAGGAGGAGGTAAAGCAGGCCTCCATCGTGATGGTGGGGGATGTGCTGATGCATAAAAAGGTGGTCAATACCGGTCTGCAGGAGGACGGCACCTATTCCTTTGACCATCTCTTCGCGCCGGTAAAGGATGTGATCTCGGGCGCAGATATCGCCATTGTCAATCAGGAAACGATCATGGGGGGGAAGGAGCTGGGCGGTTTTTCCGGCTTTCCGACCTTTAATTCCCCCTATGCGCTGGCCGATGCCGAAGCGGCCGCCGGTTTTGATGTGGTGCTGCAGGGAACCAACCACGCGCTGGATAAAGGAGCGCGGGGCATTGAGAATTGTCTGACCTATTGGGAGACTAATCATCCGGAGATCCCGGTGCTGGGCATTCACAACAGTGCCGAAGATCAGGCCGAGGTGTGCATCCTTGAAGTAAATGATATGCGCATCGCTGTCCTGAATTATACCTATGGGACGAACGGGATCCAGATGCCGAAGGGAAAAGGATATCTGGTCGA
>ODAI010689516.1_pt1 | contig 14792 bp, 10 predicted proteins | sample 1539321 | NCBI WGS metagenome assembly ODAI01 (sample SAMN02144231, study PRJEB22623) | gut metagenome | biome: sheep rumen | host: Ovis aries | place: New Zealand
CCTGCGGATATCCCGGATACAAAAGGTCTGCGGTGTAAATGCGAAGTGCGAATTCTATAATAAAAATGATGATAGTGGCAAATTCTATCTCCTGAATCAGCGGAACATTCTGAAAAGTGTCAAACGTCTGCATAAATGTTACCGTGACGCACACCAGGATCACAATTGAAATAAAAACGTCAAACACAATGCTCGGAATATCTGTCCGGCTGCCGATCTGTATGATTTTAAAAATACGTTCCTTACTGATACGCATATCAGCGTACTGCTCCTTAACTTTATTCCTTTTTTTATTCGAGTTCCTTCCGGATCTCCTCAACTGTTTTGCCGTGACGGAACCACTCGATCAGGTTGTCCGTAATGCTGGTAAGGTTCTTTCTCGGCGGAAGATCCTCACGCTTTACCCATACCAGCTCCGAAAGCTCATCCTCCTGGATCTTAAGCGGCCTGCGGCTGTCCGCTTCCACATAGAAGCCGGCGATCGAGGTCTGCGAATAAGGCCACGGCTGGCTTGCCACATAGCGGATCCTCCGGATCTCAAGGCCGGTCTCCTCCCGTATTTCGCGCCTTACGGTATCCTCGTAGCTTTCGCCGATTTCCACATAACCAGCCAGCAGTACATACTGGTTATTTCTCGGATTGAAATGCTTCTTGTTGTATCTTGCGACAAGGAGCCTGTCTCCGTCAACGACAGCAGCGATCACGATCGGATTGATCCGCGGAAATGCCACCTGTCCGCAGGCCGGGCAGACCAGAGCCCTCTGCGTCTTGCTGTGACTGTACGGCTGCCCGCATTTGCCGCAGTAACGGTTATTCTCATACCAGTGTGCCAGATGGGCTCCTACGGCTGCGGCAAAGGATATGCAGGCCGGTTCCAGTCCCCTGACCGTCAGGATATGCTCCCAGCGAAAGCCTGCCGTTTCTTCCAGATCCTGATCCCATAAAAAGAAATTCATCTCGTCAATGGCAAACAGATAACGCAGCTTTTTCCTGTCGATCTTCCAGATCCTTTCCGCTTCCGCGGCTGTCGGCAGAGATGCCTTCGTCTCGGTGCAGCTGCAGAGGATCCGCTGCTGATGGACGGGGATCACATAATCGCTGTCCTCGGCAGCAATATTGCGATATTCATTATGATACTTATAAGGGAAAATATCCTGGATCATGCTTTACCTTTTCTCTGAATAAAACTGTGCTATAATAATGCGCGCAGCGGTTTTCCTGCCCCTGCCGGAATCCGTCCGGAAAGTGCAGGATATGCGCCCGTGCCTGAATTTCCGCTGCTGACTGTGAAGCTTTGCAGGCACAAAAAGCAGGACGGTTTCCGCCTGTAGTATAACAGAAAAAAGTATGGGAAGGAATTTCTATGATAAAAAATCTGATTTTTGATATCGGCTATGTTCTGATCGAGTATCACTGGAGAGAAATGATGATCCGGCACGGGATCAGCCCGGAAGAAACGGAGCGTATCGCTGCGGAAATGTTTGAATCTGAAATCTGGTGGAAGCGTCTCGATGGCGGAATGATCGATCTCGAAGGTGCTATCAGGGAGTATCGCAAAGCGTTTCCGGAGGACTTCGAGGTCATTGAATGGGTCATGCGTCATCCCGAACTGATGCATGAGTTCCGTCCGGAGGTCTGGGAAAAAGCCCTGAAATTAAAGAAAGCAGGCTACCGGATCTACCTGCTTTCCAATTATTCCGAGCACTTGCTCAAATGCCATCTGAAGGGCACCGGTATCGCTGAAAATGTTGACGGCGCCATCATTTCCTGCAGAGTCCACGTCATCAAGCCGGAACCCGGTATTTACCGGGCGCTCCTTGAGACCTATGATCTGAAGCCTGAGGAGTGCCTGTTCTTCGATGACCGCGCCGACAATGTACAGGGCGCGATCGACGCCGGTATGCACGCCACGCAGATCCTTTCCCGCGAAATGATCAATGCGGAGCTTCAGAAGCTGCTGGAATCTACATGCACGCCCCGCTGACATCAAAGGTATAGCTCTGTCCGTTGATCTCGCGGGTGCCTGTCACCATCTGGCCCTGGCCGGAGCCGACCTTTGATTCCAGGTAATAGCGCTTTCCGTCGGTATCCGTCAGCCAGCCGGTATGCATATATCCGTCCGGATCAAAATAATACCACGCGTTTCCGAGCTTCAGCCAGCCGGCATTGTACGGAGTGCCGTTTACCAGATACTGCCATTTATAGGTCACTCTCTTCCAGCTGCCGCCGTTTCCCGTAAGGCCCGTATTGATGCCGGTCACGCCTGTGCTGGCGCCTGTGGGCACCTTTGCGGCAAAATTCCCGTCCACGACAGCACTGTAATCCGCCAGGAACGCCCACGGCTCCTCGACATCATAATCTCCGGTCTCCGAGCTTTCTCCGCCCGTGATACCGAACTCGCTGAGCGCGATATTGTAATAAGCATGCTCGTTGTTTTTCGGGACCGCGCGGACCGTTACCCTTACATTCCCGTCAATGGAAGAATTGATATAGCCCTCCACATGATACTCGGTTCCCGTGACTGTGTATTCCTGTTTGACTTTTTTTCCGGAGGGATTGGTATACTGGATCCTGATGCGGTATTTATCCGCCCAGTCCATGCCCTTCCAGCCGGCTACGCCGTCTGTGATCACCGCATCCGCATAGCCCTCTTCCTCTGTCGCCAGCGCCCGGACCGCGAAGCCGATCTCCCCGTCCGCATCTGCAGATAATGCGGAGGAAACACTTGCATGTGTCTGTTTGGTCGTGCCGTGGGTCGTCTTTGTATCCCCGTTCTTTGTCGTATATGTCACCACATATTCATATTTTCCGGCATAGGGCACCGCATTCCAGGAGGCTGATTTTGACGCTTTATCAATCACAGGCTCCGGTGTGATCAGTCTGTAAAACGGGTAGACCTGGATCCTGCCCTCCGCTTCCGAATTATCAGCCGACACAAAGTCCACATAGGTCGAACGGATCCCGGTGCCGCGGATCTGCAGATCCTCGTCAAGGGACTCATTGTCCGAATGGATCCTGACTCCGTAATTATAAGGGATCGTCGGATTTGCCGTTGTCTCGGGACCGTCCTCAAAATCGACCGTAATATTATCATTATTTTCCGAGGACAGCTCGAACAGCGGCATAAATGCTTCGCCCGCGTTGTGCTCCGGAATACTGTCCATGTTGATCTCCAGATCCACATATTTCGTCATGGCAAATGCCGGCAGGCTAAGGAGAATGCCTGCTGCCGCCGTCATCCCCATCCCGGCCAGAAATGCTGTATGCTTCCGTACTTTTTCCATATGTTTCTTATCTCCTGCCTCAAGGCTTTCTATGAATCCCGCTTATGAACCGAATATACCGAAAATTCCCGTGACCTTGCTCCACATTGCCTTGAAAATATTTACGACTCTGCCGCCGAGCGTAGTCTGCTCCTGCGGGATCTCGGCATCCCCGTTCCCGTTGTCCTGATCCCTGCCGTCCGCCGTGATCTCTTCCGTACGGCAGATGATCTGAATGTTGGACGGTTCCTGGTTCCTGCTGCTCGTCAGGGACTCCTTGACAGCATCCGGATCCATATTGAGGAAATTATTGTCCGCCTCCTGCTCATCCAGTTCATCATTGATGGACTTTCTGAGCTCAGCTCCGGCTTCCTTCATTTTCCTTGTATTTTCGACCATTTTGCCGGCATTGTCCACAGCTTCGCGTCCCAGATCAATGCTGTCGTCCGCAGCACGGCTCAGATCCTCGCTGGCCGCGCGAAGGGTATTGTTGAGCGTTTGTGCCGTGCCGGTCAGATCGGCAGCAAGCTTTTCTGTCTGCTCGATGACATTCGAGACATTTGTCAGCGCCGTCTGCACATCCTCATAATAGGCATTCATCGTAGTCGTCAGCGCATCCACACTCGCCGTTACCTTCCGGAGCGAATCCAGCAGTCTGCTCGTCTGATAGGATACCGTCGCGCCTGCATTCATAACGTCATCGATGTCCTTCAGGGCCCTGTCCGTCTGCGTCAGGATCTTATCATAATCAAAGGAGCTGTAGGCCGTGATCGCATTTGCCAGTGCTTCCGTCCCGGCTTCCCTGAGCTCTCCCATGCTGTTCTTCAGGCTGGAGCCGGCAGTACTGAACTTCGTGTTTGTTTCCAGCGTATCGATGCCTGATTTCAGGTCCAGCATAGAAATCATGCGGTTAATGAAGCGCGATGCCTTCTCCGCAGATCCGGCCGATGTTCCCGCACCGAGCCGGCCGAGCATGCTCATGCGGTATCCGGCAATTTCCTCTGCCGAAAAACCGTTTCCGGCCAGATAGCTGCTGATTGCGGTTACCGCAGCCGTCGGATCGCCGCTCTGCTTATAGGCCGCCAGTCCGGCTGCAACCTGATTCAGATCCGCAGCGCTGACCTTCAGCTCATAGGTATTGCCCGCAGACGCCGTCACAGAGCCTGTGACATCACTGCCGCCGCCCATATCCGACGGAGTAGCCGTTGCCGTAACCGTATAGGTATCAGCCTCTGTCACACCCTTTTTGGGGGTTGCAAGCACTCTGTAAATGTCAAGCAGCGAAGCGACTGTGGGCATCATTCCCTGAAGCTGCTCCTTCGTCACTGCCGTAATATCGGGGATGGACGCATTGATGATCTCTATGACCGCCTCCGGAAGATAGTCTTCACCATATTCGGAACTATCCAGCGCCGCCGTATAAAGCAGTTCGTTCACCGCCTTCTCATAAGCCGCCGAATCCGTGATCGTCTTCAGATTACTGACTGCCGTACCGCTTGTGACCAGATTCTTCTTCAGATCTGTCAGTGCTTTTTTGGCAGTGTCCAGATCAGCCGACACGCTGTCTATCTTATAGGTATTGGTCGTTGCCATTTCCTCCGACAGCACACGCAGTCTTTTGTTGAGCGTTCCCATTACGCCGCTGGCTTTATTTAAAGCAGCGTTGGTCGCATTCAGATTGCTGTTGATGTCATAGACCATCCACTGGGAGGTTTTAAGCGAGGTATCGACAGGATCCAGCAGGGCGTTCAGATCCCTCACATCCTGCAGGGAAAGATCCACGCCGTTGAATATGATCGTTCTGCCGGCATCAAGCTTGCGCTTTCCGCTTGCGATCTCATCCAGTACCTGATTTGTCTTTTCGAGCTGGGAGGACATATCCGCAACGTTGTCCATGATCGCCTCTACGGAATCCAGGACTGCATCGGAATTATCGCGGAATTTGTCCTTAAGCTCCTTCAGATCCTTGATTTTAGCCATGTCGCTGACCGTCACCGGCGTCATGATCATCATCACGCCCATGGACTCAAAGCTGTCGGTGCCGAAGCGTGCGGTAAAATGTCCTTCCTTGCCGGGAAGTGCTTCAAAGCCGATTCCGCTGTAATTTCCGAAGCTGGCGGACATGGATTCCGGCGCATCGATGGAATATACATTTGCCGTATCCATCGGGATCAGCACCAGAAGGATCATATTATCCTGCATATATTTGGATACGCTCTTATTCGGGACCGCATCCACATCGATTTCCACTGTGCCGGATGCCCCGCCGACCTCTTCCGGTGCCGTCACGATGCCGTTTACCTTATAGGTCACCTGGAAATCCCATGGCATTTTGACATTTGCAGGATCCAGATTTCCCTGGAAATACAGCTTGTTGCCCTTTTCCGGCTTCATCCAGGTCACGGCATCCCCGTCTACGGCAGGCTCCTGTCTGTCCGTCATGTTGGTAATGCCGGTGTAATTTCCGTAATCGGTATAGCTTCCGGCAGTGGAAAACTGTACCTCCTTCACAACATTGGCCTTTTCCACGCCGCCGTAGTAATCCATATTGATATAAAGCTTTTCATCCACATCCGCGCCGCTGTAGGCGGTGGCGGCATAAGATGCAAGCCCTGCGGTATTTGTCATAAGCATGCCGGCCGCAAGCGCGCATGCCGTCAGCCTTACCGGTATTCTGTTTTTCCCGTGCTTTTTCATAAATATAGCCTTTCCTGTATGCAAGCTGCTGGTTCAGCTGCACTTATTCAGCCGGCCGGGCACCGGGATGTTTCAGCCCGGGCTGAACAGTAACTATTTTTTATTCTCCTCATCATGCTTCTTAAGCGCTTCCCGGAGCTTTTCAATCTGAGCCTCGATATCACGGCGTCTGCGTTCCCGGTCTCCGCGGATCCGGCCGCGGGCTGTAGAAATTCTTGACTTGAATCTTTCCCTGCGCTCCTCGTGCCTGGTCTTGAAATCCGTCACGATGAAACGGTCAATGATTATCAGGATCGACGGCATCAGTGTCGTAACGAAAAAGACGGAAAGGACAGCGCCTCTGCCGATCAGATGCCCGACCTCACAGATCGCGGGTCCGGTCGACATGAAGAAAACCACATATCCGCAGACTGTCAGTATCCCGCCCGAGGTCAGCATGGAAGGAAAGCTGATCCTGGTCATTTCAATAGCCGCCTTATGCTTGTCGGCTTCCGTCTTCCGGATCCTGCTGTAGTTGTCGATACACAGGATCGCATAGTCGATCGTTGAGCCCAGCTGCACGCAGGATACGACTGCATATGCGATAAAAATCAGCTCTCTTCCTTCCAGATACGGCACCGTCATATTCAGATAAATTGCCGCCATAATTGGGATCATTGCCGCAATCGGAACGATCGGCGACTTAAAGGAGATCGCTACGATCAGGAAGATACAGATGATGGCAAGCGTGTTGACCATCGTATAGTCCTTATTCAGGATTTCCTCCATATCCTTCGTTGTCGGCGTATTGCCGGCGATAAAGGTGTTCTCCTCTCCGTAATAGGATTTGATCGTCTGCTCTATTTCCTCAGAATACTGATAGGAAGCCGCGCTTTCCGGCTTTGTCCGGATGTAAATCAGAAGTCTGGTGAAGCCTTCCTTATGGAACATTTCGGTGAGACTCCTCGGGAGGATGTCCTCATACATACCTTCCGGAAGGTATGCGGACATGCCCATAACCTTCTTGACATAGTCCTTATCCTCCAGCTCGTCTGTCAGCTCCTTTTCCTTTACACTGCCCTCATCAGGGAAAATCGCCACGATCAGGTTGGATCTGCCGAAGCGGTCATTGATTTCCTGTGTCTGGTGATAAAGCGCCATACGTTCGCCGATACTGGTCGCATCCGGTCCGAACTTAAAATCGTTCAGGCTCTGCGCTACGATCAGCCCCGGCGCCATCAGCAGTACGACAGCCAGGATCACGGGACTGATCCTATGGATCACCTTTCCGAAAATTTCAAAATCGGGGAGCAGTTCCCTGTGCTTGGTCCTGTCAATGACATCCGAAAAGAGCAGCAGCAGCGAAGGCATGAAAAAGATCACCATCAGCAGCGAGCAGATGATGCTCTTGGACATGACAAAGCCAAGATCGAAACCGATCTTGAACTTCATCAGTACCAGCACGACGAAGCCGAAGTAAGTCGTCAGAGAACTGGAAAGCACGGTCCGGATCGTTGTCATCAGACCGGCCTTCAGTGCTGGGATCTTGGCGAGGCCGTTTTCTCTTTCTCTCTCATAGGAATCCAGCAGAAAGATAGAATAATCCATCGAGGTCGCCATCTGGATCACGACCATGATATTGTTCGTAATATAGGAGATCGTGCCCAGCATCATATTGGTGCCTTTGTTGATTGCGACAGCCGCTCCGATAACGGTCAGGAACACGACCGGCTCAAAATAGGATCCCGTGGTCAGCAGGAGGATAAAGAACAGCAGGACAGTCGAAACCACCAGCACCATATTCATTTCCTTTTCGACCGTCTCCTCCGTGGTCTTGTTGGTCGGCGCCATGCCGACGATATAACCCTTGTCGCCGATGATCTCCTCAATATCATCGATCGCCTGATGTGTCCTTTTCGAGGTATCCCCCTCTTCAAAGGTGACATCCATGACCGCGCAGCCATCCTTGTAATAATCTTCGATTTCATCGTAATTGATAAAATCGGAAGAGGTATAGATCGAGTTTGTCAGGTCGCACCAGATGATCTGGTCCACCCCGTCTACCTTTTCGATCCGGTCCTTGTAATCCTTGGCCTCATAAATGCTGACATCCTCGAGCATCAGCCGTCCGGTTCCCGGATATCCGAAGGTATCCCGCATTTTATCAATAGCGATCTTGGAGGGTGCAAAGTCCGGCAGATACGTAGTCAGGTCATAATTTATCTTTACGAACTGTGAAATATAAAGGCAGAATACGACCAGCACGATTACAATGCCTGCAATGACGCGGTTGTGATCTACGATAAAATCGGCCAGATTTTTCTTTTTCCGCGGCGCCGGCGTCACGGACTGTTCCGTCTCCTGAAGCAGTCTCTGCTGCGGCAATTCCTGCGGATCCTGTCCTTTCTTTGTCTCCGAAATGCTCTGCCCTGCAGTATTCTCCATCTCAGACGGCATCTGTATTCTTTTCTTCCTGAATAAACTCATATCGGGTTCTCTATACGACTTAAAGCTGCCTCAAGAACTTGTGGTACTCAGGCAGTCATTCACCAAACTGTTGTGTATTATTAGATGCTTTTCTATTAAATGACAGTTATCTTTTAATTGACTTCTGTTCATTATCGTGTTACAGTCCATGATTATAAAGAGTGAGAAGCAAAAATACAATCATCAATTTTATACACAGAGACCGTTAATGGACAGTTGTCGACTTTGTGTTGAACTTTGAACAAAATCTTTATTGCATAAGCTCTTGGAAATATGAAAGCTCAGGGAAGAGGAATTTACATGAGCATTAATGAAATCAAATCAAGAAATGATGCAACCGACCGCAGGATCCGCAAGACACGGGCGGCGCTGAAAAAAAGCCTGACGACTCTGATGCAGCAAAAAAGCGTCAAGGATATTTCCGTTAAGGAACTGACGGAAATGGCGGATGTCAACCGCGGCACCTTCTATCTTCATTATAAAGATGTATTTGACCTGCTGGAGCAGTCGGAGAACGACCTTCTGGATGAACTGCATCAGCTGATCGACCATATTTCCGGCGATATCGTTAAAAACGATCCTGCATTTTTATTTGAAAAGGTCTATCTGCTCTGCGAAGAAAACGCGGATCTGGTCCATATCCTGCTCGGTGAAAACGGGGATATCAAGTTCTTAAACAATCTGAATACCTTCCTGAAGGAAAAATGTCTGAACGACTGGAGTCCCTTTATCAAACAGGCGGAGCTCAAATACTTCGATGCCTTCTTCAGCTTCCTGGTCGGCGGCTGCTGCAGTCTGCTGCAGTACTGGTTCTCGAACGGCATGCGGCAAACTCCGCGCGAGCTTGCTATGATTACCGTAGAGTTCCTGAACCGCCACACAGCGGAATAATCACATCTGCATGATGTTTATGTCATAGAAGATTCCTGTATAGTTATTCATCCGCAACTTTTGTTGCACATGGCTACCATCTGTTGGCTTTATCTTACAAATGTTGTTTTTTCCTTACTGATTGTACCTGTTTTAGGATTTGAAAATCCATTTTCCGCATGTTAGACTGCACGTATCGTTGATGATTATTCAATTATACGTGTAGTTTTATATTAATATTCATTATATTCATATTTTTTAGAAAATCACTGATTTTATCCAGGAGGTAATCATAATGAAAAACGAAGATCTTTGTAAGAAATGCGCCCTTTTTCTTGGCGGGCTCCTGTTCGGCACAGCAGGGATCACACTTCTGTCCAGTAAAGATGCAAAAAGGCTTTATACCGAAGGGACGGCAGCTGTGCTTCGCGCAAAAGAGTGTGTAATGACCAAAGTGACAAACATTCAGGAATCAGCTGACGACATTCTGGCCGACGCTAAGGAAATCAATGAACAGCGCGTGCAGGATGCGAAAGCAGAGATTATTGAAGACGCAGCTGCAGAACCCGAAACTGCTGCTGCCGAAGGCGATAGCACAGAGGCATAAGCAATGAAATGCCTGATCTTACACGAATCCGCCGGCCGTATGCGGATCCGCCTGTCTTCCGGCAGAATTCCCCTGCATCAGGCAGATCTTGCAGAATACTATCTGCGCTCCGTTCCGGGTGTCTGTGATGCGAAGGTATTCGACCGTACCGGGGATGTGATCATACGCTATACAGGTGATTCCCGCCGGGATATCATTGAGGCCCTTAAAGTTTTTTCCTTTGAAAAGGCGGAGGCGATGGAAATCGTTCCTCCCCATACAGGCCGCGAGCTCAGCCGTGAGTATGAGAACCGGCTGGTTGGTCTGATTGCAAAACGTGCGCTTAGCAGATTTCTTGTCCCTGCGCCCGTCCGCGCCATCACTACGACAGGGCGCGCATTCCGCTATATGCACCGCGGCGCCCATGCCCTGGCTCATCGGACGATGAATGTGGCCGTTCTGGATGCTACGGCAATTACCGTATCCCTGCTGCAGCGAAACTTTAACACCGCCGGCTCTGTCATGTTCCTGCTTAAAGCGGGCGAGCTGCTCGAGGAATGGACACACAAAAAATCCATCGATGATCTTGCTGCTACCATGTCGCTCGGAGTCGACAGAGTATGGCAGCGTCTGGATTCCGGAGAGGATATCCTGGTTTCTGTATCGGCACTGAAAGAAGGCGATCTTTTCGTTGTCCGCTCCGGCAACATGATCCCGTTTGACGGCAAGGTCATTTCCGGAGAGGGAACGATCAACCAGGCTTCTATCACCGGCGAGTCCATGCCGGTCGTAAAAACAGCCGGAGGCTATGTCTATGCGGGTACCACCATGGAAGAAGGCGAGTGCGTCATTTGCATCGATAAGGCTTCGGGAGATGCCAGATACGACCGGATCGTCAAAATGATCGAGGAGTCTGAAAAGCTGAAATCCGTGGCGGAAAGCAGAGCAGCCGGCCTGGCGGACCGTCTGGTGCCCTACAGCTTTGCCGGCACAGCCCTGACCTGGCTTCTGACCCACAATACCGCCAAGGCGATCTCCTGCCTGATGGTCGATTATTCCTGCGCACTGAAGCTGGCCATGCCGATCTCGGTCCTTTCGGCAATGAAGGAATGCAGCTCCAACGCCATTACCGTCAAGGGCGGAAAATTCCTGGAAGCGATCGCCCAGGCGGAAACGATCGTTTTCGATAAGACCGGTACCCTGACAAATTCCCAGCCCCGTGTCGTTTCCGTGATCGGCTTCCATGGAGAAGACCCGGACGAAATGCTCCGGATCGCAGCCTGCTTGGAAGAGCATTATCCGCATTCCATGGCAAATGCTGTCGTTCAGGAAGCGCTGGTCCGCGGCCTGAAGCATGATGAATGCCATTCCAATGTCACCTATACGGTGGCACACGGCATTTCCGGCATCGTCGACGGCAAGCGCGTAATCATCGGCAGTTATCATTTTGTCTTTGAAGACGAAGGCTGCAGGGTTCCAAAGCGGGAGCAGAAAAAGTTTGATGCGATACCCGGTGAGTACTCCCAGCTCTATATAGCTGTCGCCGGCACGCTGGCTGCTGTGATCTGTATTGAGGATCCCGTTAAGGAAGAATCCGCTGAAGTCATCCGCGAACTGAAGGAACTCGGTTTCGGCAAGGTCGTTATGATGACGGGCGACAGCAGACGCACGGCTGCGGCTGTCGCGGAGCGCCTTAACCTGGACGAGTATTACGCGGAGGTATTGCCCGAGGACAAGGCTGCCTTCATCCAAAAGGAGCATGACGCCGGCAGGAAGGTGATCATGATCGGAGACGGCATTAATGATTCCCCTGCGCTTTCCGCTGCGGATACCGGTATCGCAATCAGTACAGGCGCCGCGATTGCGCGCGAGATCGCGGATGTCACCATTGCTTCCGATGATCTTCACGCCCTGATCAGGCTGCGCAGGATCAGCACTGCGCTTTCCCGCAGGATCGATTACAATTACCGCTTTATTATGGGCTTTAATACCGCGCTGATCGCTCTGGGCGTTGCCGGTATCCTGCCGCCTGCGACAACTGCACTGCTGCACAATGTATCCACGATCGGCATCAGTCTGCATGATATGACTGCGCTGACCTGAGAATCGTTTTGTATTTCCCCGCAAATGCCGGACCGGCAGGCGCGGGGATTTTTTTGCGCCCGGCCTGCATGGATGCAGCCGGTACCATAAAGCCCGACCAGCCATGCAGGGACTTATCTGCGCTGCACTGCCCGGTAAGCGGCACGTGCATAGCGCCGCACCGAGGCATTACAAGCAGGAAGCCCTATGCAGGGCAGGAGGGTGCATCAGGTGCCGCGTGCATCCATGCTGGCCGGGCGCTGAATCGAAACCCCATTGACACTCCGGGTTTTTATCGTTTATCCTTGATTCTGATTCCAAGTCTGACCAATAAGGAGAACCGCTATGATACAGAAAGATCCGGCCGGAGACGGCCTGCTGACAAAGGATGCGGAGAACATGCGCAAACCGGAGGCCGTAAGACTGCCGCAGGATTTAAGCTGCCAGCTGCTTTCCCCGGAGTACGATGCCGGCCTTGCCGCCCTGATCCGCTATAATCTGAAAAAGCACGGCCTGGATATCCCCGGCACTGTCTATTTCGATGAAGGGCTCGATCATCTGAGCAGCTTTTATCTGGCGAAACCGGATGAGAGGCATTATGAAATCCTGCTGGATAAAAACGGTAAGCTTGTCGGAGGCATCGGGCTGGCGGAGTTTCCCTTTGCAGAAGGCTGTGCCGAGCTTCAGAAGCTGTATCTGGCAGATTCTGTCAAGGGAAACGGGATCGGCTATTACCTGATCCGGCTGATTGAGGAAAAAGCCTCTGCGCTTGGCTACACAAAGGTATATGTAGAGACGCATTCCAATCTGCAGGCAGCGATCCACATCTATACCAAAGCAGGCTATCAGAGGATGGACCGGCCTGATTTCGTGCAGCACGGCACCATGGATACCTTCTTCCTGAAGGATCTTGCCGATAACAGGCACTGACAGATGGGTTTCCTGCCCTGTCAGCCGGATATCTGCTCTTTGCCCCATACTTACAAACACCCGTAGGGAGGACTCTTTGAAATTTTATCTGGCGCCCATGGAGGGCATCACAGGTTATATATTCAGAAATGCTGTCAATGCCGGCTTCGGTCAGGGCATTGACACTTATTTTACGCCCTTTATTGAGCCGCATCTTCAGAAAAAGAATCTGAAGCACCGCGAGCTTCAGGATATCCTGCCCGAAAATAACGCAGGGATCCGTCTTGTCCCGCAGATCCTGACAAATTCCGCGGAAGCATTTCTATATCTGGAGGAAGAGCTGCTGCCCTATGGTTACCGGGAACTCAACCTCAATCTGGGCTGTCCTTCCCCGACTGTTACTGCCAAGGGACGCGGCGCAGGCCTCCTGCAGCATCCGGACGAGCTGGACAGAATGCTGGACGGGATTTTCTCCAAAACCCGCTGCGCAGTTTCCGTAAAGACCCGGATCGGATTTTCAGATCCTGCGGAATGGCCGGCGCTGCTTGACATTTTCAGCAGTTATCCCCTGAAGGAAATGATCATCCATGTCCGCGTCAGAAATGAATTCTACAGCGGAACGCCGCATCACGACGCGTTTACCTATGCCCTGAAAAATTGTCCTCATCCGCTCTGTTATAACGGAGATATCACGGATACGGCAGGATATCTTGAGCTTATGCGGTATTTCGCGGAAAATGCGGACGGAAGGCTTCCCGATGCCGTTATGATCGGACGCGGAATGCTGACGGACCCGACGCTGATCCGGAGGCTGTCGGCACTTACAGCTGCGGAGTCGGAGTGCCGGGACGGCGGCATTTCCCTCAGATCAGGCAGCATTTCCCGCGAGCCGAATGCCCGCCTGACAAAGGAAGAGATCCGCCTCTTTACGGATGCCCTCTTCGACGGCTACTGCAAGGTCTTAAGCGGAGAAACGCCGGTCCTGCATAAGATGAAGGAATTCTGGACCTGGCTGATCCGGAATTTCCCGGATCATGAAAAGCTTCTGAAAAAGATCGTAAAAGCGAAGAACTTTCATGAGTACCGTGCTGCTGTGGATACAATACTGAAATAATATACAAACCTCTTGTGCGGCTTGCACAATTCATCTGTGTTCTGATTCAGCACTTGCACAGAAGTATTGGACCCGATTTCCCGTCGATTGACAGTCTGAAAACCGGAATGTTAAAATCATAACAGATTTCAGAATCATGCTGAAATCCGTTTGTTTTTTGGCCGGATGTCGGCAGACGGAATCCCGGACAGTACTAAGTGAGGAGGAGATTATTATGCAGAGATTTACGAACCCGAGAGACCTTTATCATGGAAAAGGCGCACTTGAGGCGCTGAAGGGTTTTGAGGGCAAGAAGGCCATTATTTGCGTGGGCGGCGGTTCCATGAAGCGTTTCGGTTTCCTTGACAGAGCTAAGAGCTATCTGGAAGAGGCCGGCATGGAAGTAACTGTATTTGAGGGTATCGAGTCCGATCCGTCAGTTGATACTGTAATGCGCGGCGCTGCAGTCATGCAGGAGTTCCAGCCTGACTGGATCGTAGCGATCGGCGGCGGCTCACCGATCGATGCTGCAAAGGCAATGTGGATCAAGTATGAGTATCCGGAGACCACATTCGAAGATATGTGCAAGGTATTCGGTCTTCCGAAGCTGAGAACAAAGGCTAAGTTCTGCGCAGTTTCTTCCACCTCCGGCACCGCAACGGAAGTTACCGCATTCTCTATCATCACGGACTATGAGAAGGGCATCAAGTACCCGATCGCCGACTTCGAGATCACACCCGATGTCGCCATCGTCGATCCCGAGCTTGCTCACACGATGCCGAAGAAGCTGGTCGCCCACACCGGTATGGACGCCCTGACACACGCA
>ODAI014795831.1_pt1 | contig 14791 bp, 15 predicted proteins | sample 1539321 | NCBI WGS metagenome assembly ODAI01 (sample SAMN02144231, study PRJEB22623) | gut metagenome | biome: sheep rumen | host: Ovis aries | place: New Zealand
CAACGAAACCCTATCACGGCGGCTCGACGACGGAAACGGTCCTTGATGACGTCCATGTTCATAGCCGACTCCACACGTTTCTCCTCCAGCCATCGGTCAATAGCCTTACGCAGTCTCGGGGTGTCATAGAAGCCCGTAGCCGAGCGAAGCAAGGCGGTAGCCTCATTGATGCGGTTCATGTCTGCTTCCGACAATTCCTTGAACACCGTAATCTTCGCAAACATCGTGTCGGGCATCTCCGAGAGCATCATACGGCTTGACAGACCGTTTTCTGCATTCGATTCATTCTTACCCTTGAACATCTTTAGGACAGTTCTAGGAGTTCCGAGGATGGTCCATGAATACGCCACATTCACATCGCCTGACTCAGACTGGTCTGAGTTAAAATCCACACCCCAACGCTCGCGTGAGAATGCATTTCTGTAAATATCCCACTTCTGGGCCCAGGTACCACTGCCATTGCTTTTGAGTAATGTTTCGGCCTCGGTACATATAGAATACAGGCTGTGGCCTTGCGACTGCTTCAGGCGCTTTAACAGTTTCGAGCACGAAATGGTGATAGGCACCACCCTGACTACCCCAGCCGGAGGCTCTTGGGCACGTTCGTTGGCCTTGCGTCGTTTGTTGGCCTCACGCACCTTGTCTTCACGCTCTCTGACGGCTTCGTCCTCTCTGCGCAAATCCACCAGCCAACGCTCTACTGCCTCTTCAATGGCCGACTTGTTCGAAGCCTGTTCACCAAAGATAATAGCCATGCCTCCCAGATAGCCTGTCTTACCGTCACAGTATCGGTAGCTCACCCCGTCTGCCAGAGCCATCATGGCAGGCATCTGCCCCACAATCAGTGCCGGCCACATGTTTTGCGGATAGGGTTTCAGACTCTCCTTCAGTCCCGTCGGCAACTGGTTGATGTTGACGTCAAGGGTTGGTGTATGACACAACGGGGTCGGTTCTGGTGTGCAGTCTTCCGTAGCCTTCAGCGAACGCAGGAACACCTCCTTCTGCTTCAGGTTCATCGGACGGTTCTGATCCACATACTTCTCATAAAAGTTGCTCACCAGCGTCCTACAGTCCTCTTCCTTCGAGTACTCAGGCATCTTCTGCTCCAACACTCCTAACAGCTCCTCTTGTAGCATCATCTGGCAGAGTGTAGGCAATAGCAGCTTCAGCGTGTTATGGCGCACCCCTTCACGGTTCAGTGTCTCCAAGTCCAACTCCGTCATCTTCAGCGTCTCGTCGAAAGCAGCCAAGGCCCGAGCCGAAGGCTCTACGATGGCTGAGGGATGAGGGTTGATGGTTGATGGTTTTTCTCTTACATCATCCATCTTACTTCTTCCATCATACTTCACCTTTGCCGCATGCAGTTCGTCGCTGAACATCAGTTCCTCGTCGATATACAGGATATACTCCCTACAGGGCAGGTAGATGGCCCTCTCCGGCTCATGCACCGCTTTGTCGTACTCCACGTCACCCATCTCATGACTCATCCATGCCTGAGCCGTCTGACGGTCCATACCCTCGGGAATGTCGAACAGCACATGACCACCCGTGCCACTCACCGAACGGTTCACCATATTGATGCCCAGTTCACGCTCACGTCCCATCAGCGTCTTGGCATACAGCTCAGGGAAACTTTCGCAACCGTCCAGGTCAATGACCGCCTTGCCCGAATCCACAGGCTCGCCCTCGTTGCTCTTATAAGCCTTGTTGAAGTGTGCATGAGGCGTGTAGAAAGCGGCTCCCAGCTTTATTTCAGCTTTCTTCGTCTTATAGTCCTCCTGGCTCATGTCACCACGCCTCTTGGCTTCCAGGATGTCAGCCAGTTCCGCACAGATACGACCAGTCTTCTCTGAGTCCACCCGCTTCCAGAAACCCTCGACCGTGGCGGGCACGGTCTTGGGCTTTTTAATGTTATCTCCTAAATCAAATCTAGACATACTATTCGATTATTAAGCGTTATCAATAATGTAATCATCCACCACAACCTGCTTAGCCTGGTTCTTGTCTGCCTCCATGGCCGACAGCATACGTCCTGTACCCATGCTCAGAGGCAGTTTCTCACGCCAAAGGAGATGCTTCTCCGACTTCCATACGCTACCGTAGTCCGTGTCGCCCACCTTATTATAGCTGGTGTACTTCCGTGCCTTTCGGTTCCACAGTTTCAGGGTTAACACATGGGTCTTCTTGTCGATAAACAGTCTGCCCTCGAACGATTCTCCTCTCAACAGTCCGGCAATTACAGCCAGAAAATTTGGAATATAAATAAATTTTCTCATAATCTTGTCGATAGTTTGTGAGTGTCAGGAGAAAGCGAAAGTTTTAGTTTGAGCTCAATTATACCGGTTACGTTTCCTCCGCTCACACCTTCGACCCGATTAATGATTAATCTTTTTCTGAAATTTCGCTCGACCTTTGGTCGCTTTGTACCTTTAGGTCAAAGAATCTTTAATGTTTTCTGAAATTTAATCTTTAATGTTTAATCTTTAATGTATCACCACCTCTTTCGTCTCTATGTCCCTGACCACCCCCGACTTCCTTCCGGCATTCTTCATACCCTCGCTCATCTGCCAATGCTCGCAAACGTCTTGGGCATCTACTTTCTCACCGCTAAGGCTACAGAATCGCTTGCCGGTGTATGTGTACTTCTTCAGGGCGCACGAGGCGCAACATTTCTTATAGACAATCCCGAACTGGTTACGTTCGAACTCCATTACTTTCTTAGCCATAGCATTATACCTCCTTGCTTAATTCCTTAATCGCCCTTTTCTGCTCACGAACCTGTTTTCTCAGCTCTTCGATGGTGTCTTTCAGTATGTTCACCTCTGCCTGGAGCTTCATCACGGCACCACCGTTCTTGACGGCCTCTATCAGTGTCTTGATCTCCTCCTTCGTCATGGCTCTCTCACGGTTCATGCCAACATGGACGAACAACCCTTCCAGCAAGGACATTGGCGAGTAGTACATGAAGCTTTCCTTCTCCAAATCCACCGAGTAGCCGTTAGGCAATGTTGTCACCCGGATGGCGATGAGTTCCTGTTTTTGTTCTTTTATCTGTTTCATATTCTTTAATCTATTTTATCGAACATCTTCTTATCCTCGTCATCCAGCTCTATCAGCAATTTTTTGTCTTGAGACCACAATTCCTTCTTCAGGCCAATGCCAGCCCCTGTCTCCAATGCTTCGAAGTAGCCGCGCACGACATCCATCAGGTCTTTCATCTTATAGAAATTACCCATCTCCATAATAAATCCGAAGCCATAACAACTTATGGAAAATTGATAGGCATTTTTATGATTCACTTCTACGTAATATTCAAAAACATGAACACCCAACTCCAGTTTTTCTTGCTTCCATCCAATGCCCCTACGTCTTAGATTCATAATGGTCCTTGTCAGATCCCTTGCATAGTCAAGAGGATAGCCCTGAAGGACAGCCCCCAACAGGACCGCCATCGTTGTCGACTCCAGAGTCTCTCCTTCCAGACACAGCAAACGCATTTCTTCATCTTTCATAGCGTTCTTCTCCATGTAATCCTGAAGTGTCATCAGCTCGTCACCCTGGTCAACCATCACCCATTGAGGACGACTGTTGTTGTCAAGACCAACGTATTTGCAACGATGCAAACGGCCTTCATAACTCTCAAAAAAAATTGCTCTTTCCATAATATTTGTTTTTAATAATGTATTATAGATTCAACCTAAATCCCTGTTCCTCAGCTATCCACTCATAGCATGACTTCAGTACCGCATCAGCCGACCAGCATCCCGTTGTGTGAACCACATGCCCGTGTGCAAAGTCCAACAGATTGTCGGCTATTTCCAGTTGCATCTCCTTGCTGAAACCCAACATCATTTCCATGATGATCACCTGGAGTTCTGCACTCACCTTACCGTCCAGAAACTCAATCAACGATTCTGCAACGGTTTCCATTTCCTGTTCGCTTCTCAAGTCTTGTTCAATCACCTTGACCTTTACGAACTTCACTTTTGAATAATTCTTTCTAGTGCTCATAATCTTAATATTTTGCGTTTAAAATTGTTTTCTGAGTGCAAATTTCGGAAATAAAACAATGCAAAATATGTCTTTTTTCGCTTTGTCAAGGCCCACTATACACCACTATACACACAGCCCCTTTTCGCTATACACACTATACGTACAGACACAAAAAAGCGAGCAGAATGTCAATCTGTTCGCTTGAAATTTATCTTTCTATTGACTGCTAAATAGTCTTCAACCGCTTATAGACATCGATGATGACCTGGGCATTCGTCGCATATCTGTTCTTATCACCCATAAAGCGCTCTTTCCATACGGTGATCTCGTTCAGTGGTGGCAGTTTGCCTTTGTCCATATACCACAGTTTGGCTTCCCTGCCCAACAGCTGTGTGTAGTTGTGGTATCTAGCTTCGCCCTCCTTCTCCTTGTCAATCGTCGTCAGCAGGTCAGGCGTTAGCGACTCGATATCAGCAAAGAAGTCAGTATAGCCACCCATCACCGCCAATTGCTGTTTATAATATCGGTAACCTACATATATGCAGAACCACCCACGTCCACTGGTGGTGTCTATCTGTTGCGCCACCTCCTTCAACATCGCTATCAGTTTGGGCTGTTTCTCTTCAGAGCCAAACACCACCATGTCGAAGAAATGCAATTGTCGAGGCACAAACACCTCCTTGGCATCTGCCTTCATAGGCTTACCGTTATAGTAATTATGCTGATGCTCCACGTGAGCATTATAGTTCCATATCATTGCAAACTGGTGGATTGCCAACTGTTGATACTCTTCGTTACTCATTTGCTATTTTCAATTGTTTACGAGTGTTCATTTGAGGGAGGGAGTAGTTGTTGTCTTGATTACCAACATGCTCGTTATAGTTGCCCACATGAGGGATGACAGTCTTCTTGTCAACCTTATCGCCCTTGTTAATGGTGACGTACTTTTTAAGGACAGGCTTGTTTTTCTTCTTGAACTTTTGGGGAATCTCGGCTATCTTGTCTGCTGCCTCTGGAGTCAGGCGATGGCCAAAAAGACGATAGCACATCAATTCCATGCGTTCTGCCTCTTCTCTATCTTCAAGGTCTTTGGCGTAATCAACAATCTGGTTAAGGGTGGCAGAGAGTTCTCCGCCACCAGAAACAGGTGCTTCAACACCTCTCTTTCTTTTGCTTTTATGCTGATTACGATTCATCAATTAAGGTAATTTCATTTCACTATAAAGGCCGTACTCCCTGTGTTGGCACGGCCCTTATTCAAGTCCAAATGACGCTAATCACTATTCCCCATCAAACAGTGTTGCTTGCGGCGTATAGCCTAAATCCTGCGACTTTTTATAGATTTCCATTACATCAGAGATAATGTTGAATGGTAACTTCTTGTCATTACTTGCCAAAGCATAGGCATGGTCGAGCTTCTTACGTTCAAGAAGTGAGAGCTTCCTAGCATCCTTACCCCAGATGGCCAACTGTCGCCACGTGTCAGCAGGAAGTTTCTCAAATTGCTCTATCTTTGCTTGGTTCTCAGCTGTTAATTCGTCTTCATTCGACGACAATAACACTTTGTCTAATTCTGGCAAGCCAACCATTCTCAAGGTTATATCTTTCCAGAATGGCTCATTTTTAGCTTTGACTGAAGGGTTAACACCTTCTTGTCCCAGTTTTAGAATATATTTATTAACGATATCTGCTTCCTGTTCAATTGCTATGCGCATAGCAGGGTGGATTTCCTGATGGTTCCAGATATAGTCCAAATCGAGATTCTCACGCGATTTCCATGCCAAGGTAGCCAATACGTAATTACAGATAATATTTACATATCCTTTAATGCCGTTTTGTTTGCAAATGTCTGAAATTGACTGATAGATGATAGCCTTGGCTATCAGCTGGTGGAAGTAGTTCCTGTCTACTATGATAGTGTCAGTCTTAAGTGATTTCTTATGGAAGAAGTCAAAACTCTGCTCACCACCTTTACTGGCTATGTCAGGACGGCCAGCCCATGCCATTTCCCACTTGGCAATGTCAGTCTTTGTGAAACGTTGTTTCTTGGGGTGTTGTGCCACAAAGTCTTTAGCTTTTTTCGTTCTGGGCTCACCCTTTGCGTTATCATACTGGCCACGCATTCGCTCGAAGAACCATTGGGTGTTGCGTCTGACAGAATTTACTGGAGTCCACTCTGATTTTGAAATGTCATCGAGCTTAAGCATATAGCCGATATTTGCAGCCAAATCAGATTCTTTAATCTGGGTCTGCGAGTTGGCAAAGCGCGCAATATATGATATTGCCTCCTCTTTTTTCTTTTCATCCTCGAAGTTGATCTCTGAAATCTTCAATGTGACGTAAGCATTCTGCATATCAAAGTTGCGGCTAAACATGCTGTAAATTGTATTTGTGGTCTGACCTCCATTTACTATCTGCCAGTTGGTAACATTTGTGATATATACCTTACCACCTTCGTCTCTACGAAGCCCAACCTTAAGGGCTGTGCTTGAGATACCATTGTTGTAAGCAAAGAACATGGCAGGATCATCCCTCAGCGTTTTTGCCATACCCTTGTTTACCTTGATAGTTCCACCAAGATAGTTTCGCACGTTCTGATTAAGCAGGCGAGTCTTGTATTTCTTATATACACGTGCAAGTATCTCAGCAGGCATGATGGCGAGGAATGATTTAACGCCTCCATTTTCACCAAGTTCCAAACACTCAATAGAATGTGCATATTCAGACTCAAAATCAATGTCTATGGCACCATCGTGCTGAGCGGCAATCTCACTATTGCGAATAGCACAAATATCCCATACATTGAACTCAAAATCATAATCAACGTCACCTATCTTAATTTCTGATGAAGAGTTATAGTCTGTTTTTAATTGTCCGTTTGAAAGTACAAAGAATCTAATTAAACTGACATTTTTGTTCTTAAACTCCTCATTGATAGTTCCAACAACTTCTGCAACTTCTGAGTCTTCTTCAAGATATTTCTGGAACAACTTGTCATCCTTAACACACTTATTTAAAAAGTGTGCCAATGCATTGTGGGCTTGATCAATGCGGTTCTTTTTCAATTCTGTCAGTCCCTCAGCCTCCAAATATACTGTTACAAAGAGGTCGAGGATTCCAGCTGATTCTGAATAGTCAAAAGCGTTAATCTTGTAGTAGTCTGCCTCAGTAGGGCGAGTGCAGTCTTTGTTCACACAATAGAAAAGTTCTGGGCTTACGGCAGCTCCTTCCTCCTTAATGTATTCCAATACCGTCTCTGTGAACTGCTGCTCTACAGAAGTTCCGTTCTCTACGGCCTCCTCTTTAACGAGGTCCATAAAGTCTCTTGCGAAATCTTTCAAATTAGTTTCCATAGTTTTCTTCTTTTAATCTGTTTCTTCAATTATCTTACACAAGTCAGATAACTTCATGCTATAGGCATGGGCTATCTTGTCAACAGTCTCAAGAGATGGGGTCTTATTGCCAGACTCCAAATCCTGATAGAACCTGAGACTTAAATCAGCCTCATCGGCAACATCCTTCTGGGTTAGTTTTACATCATTATTGATGCGCAACACCAAGATTGCTTTCGAAAATTTTTTGTTGATATCCATAATATACTTTTTTTGATTATGGCGCAAAGGTATGAATAAATACTATAATGTTGCGGCTCTATAGTTCGTATTCTGAAAATTTTGCGAACCGCAGAGCGTGTTTACAACTTGATACGCACCAAAGAGCGTATAGATTTAGCTATAATTGAGAGAAAATGTGCTCGAAAAGGATGGTCACCAAATTGATGTCCCATCCGTTTCCAGCCCTGAAGCCCAGTTCAGAATAAGTCTGGTTTTCAGGATATTTGATTTCGCGACCTCTTTTGTTGATTTTGAAACCCATCAAACGGAAATGCTCGTCGATGGTCAACTTGCGAAAACGCTCCTGTCCATTTACCATTGGTTCCACGATGCGAACCACGTTATGCTGGGGAGGTGTAACAGTCATGCAAATGCCGTCTGTTCTGATTTTGCGATTGTAGTAATCATAGCACAATGGTTCTGGCACATCAAACAATCCAATATTGTGGATGTCGTGTATGTGCGCCAGCTGTTGAGGACTGCGATAAAGACTCTCGTCAGGATTTGCATCCAAGAAATCTTTTAATTTACGACGGAGTTTCTTCTTAGGTGGTGTCAGTTCAAAACCTTCTGGCAGCGTTCCACGAGTACCAAATATCCAAAGGCGCAAACGGTTCTGAGGGATGCCATAGTCTTTTGAATTGATCAGTCGCCACTGACAATCATAACCAATTCTTTCAAGTTCAGTCATGATTTTCTCAAATGTAGGTCGCAGCTTACCTGAGGTCAAACCCTGCACGTTTTCAAGAAAGATATATTGGGGCTTCTTGGTTTCACATATTCTAATAATGTCAGCGAACAAAGTACCTCTGGCATCCAATTCTCCCCCTCTGCTTCCAGCCGTTGAGAATGGCTGACATGGAAATCCGCCTGTGAAGAGGTTGAAGTCTGGCAATTTATTCGCATCTATCTTTGTGATATCGCCTAGACATTTCACTCTGGGAAAGTTCTTTTTATATAGCTCAACAGCCTTGGAGTCAATTTCAGAAAAGCCGATTGTTTTATAGTCCAGAAAACCTCTACGCTTCAAACGACGTAGAGAAAATGACGCACCGCCATAACCGGCGAAAGCCTCAAAGACTCGCAAACTAACGCGTACATTATTATCTGAACCACCTTTATTCATTGCGGGTGCAAAGATACAAAATATTTAGGAATTGACAGTAACTAAAAACAAAAATTAATGTTTTTAAATCATTCTTCCGCTGCTATTAGAGTTTGCATGTTCTCTTCTTCCACTTTGGGGTATAGTATGCCCCTTGTGCGGTTGTCCTGCAACCATATATGGTTCAGTGTAAACGCTATTGAATCCAATGTCTGCTCCATGACTTTTGGCTTCAGTTCACATTCCCAAACGGTAATGCAATGCCATCCCATTTCAGCTAATTTACGCTGTTCCTCCTTGTCGCGCTCCTTGTTCCTGCGAATCTTCGCCACCCAGAACTCATGGTTTGTGCTTGGTATCTTGCAGCAGGCAGAACTTCCCATTGTGCTTGAATCCACAAGATGCCCGTGCCAGAAACAACCGTTGATGAAGATACAAGTTCTGTATTTCCTCAAAACCAAGTCCGGATGCCCTGGCAGACGCTTGTGATTTAATCGATACCTGAAGCCTCGTTTCCACAGCCCTTTACGCACTATAATTTCTGGCTTTGTATTCTTATTGCGAATCGCTGCCATATTCTTGTGACGTTGTTGTGGAGAGATTCTGTCCATATCAATTATGGAGTGTTTTGCTTAATCATAATAGAGCTAATTCTGGCGTTCCCTTACCATCCCAATGAAATCAGACAGGCACATAATGTTGTCGTGAAATTCTGGGAGAAAAAGAGACTTGTTGTCTTTGGGTACAACCAGAGTCAGATGTTCATCTCTCATTTCCTGTAACTGATTACGCGTTACGCCTCGTTGTAGAGTAAACAAGTGCTTGTTGGGGATTCTATTAGCTTCATTAAGGACTTGACGCCAGCGGTCTTTACAAGTTGTCTTAGCACCAAGCATGGTCAGTTTGTCAGAAGGAAACATGAAATTGTGATAGCTTTGCCCATCAGGGAAGATAAAGTCAGGCTTCTTTTTGTTTTCTGTGATAACCTGCTCCTCAAACTTCAAATGTGAGGCTGTGAAGATATCAGCCAGATGGTGTTCCAAAGATTTTCCAGCACGAGATTTTCTCCTGTTAAGAATCGAGTTCGAGAATTCGACAAGACTTTGGCAATTTTCAAAAGGCTTGGTGAAAACTGGACGATATATTTTCTCTTCCAACCCGCGGAACAGCATGTATTCCGCATCAGTCCATTCTAATATAATTTTATCAGCTTTCTCGGAGACAATACGTTCTGTGTAGCCATTGGCTGCTGTTACGCATTTCCGTACAAAGGAGGCCATTTCTATCGTGTCAGGGAAATCTGTATGACTATTGATAAACTCCATGAAGTCCTTCTCCAACTTCTGATCAGGAGTAATTGATGCAGTTTTATCAATTAACTGATTACCTTTTGTTACGTCAAGGCTGAAAGAGTCCATGAAACTTTCAATGTTATCTTGATCAGATAACACATACGCAAAGTATTTGCCCTCATAGGTCTTTGTCATTATCTGTAGACTACCAATATATTCTTCACGCAGGAACTCGAAACCTTTTCCAAACCTTGTAAGCCTGTATTCGTCACGTGTCCCTACACCATAGTAAATGGCGCGACTTTCGGTCTTTATTAATCCCTTTTGCCAATCAACTTTTACAAAATTCTCCTTGTTTGAGCCTCTCATTCCAGGTTCATCGAAAAACATCTTGTATAAAGGTTTTGCAAAAGTAAAACCATATTGGTGACTGCCAGTTGCCCCTACATCGTTGGGGGTAATATAATGACAATATGCGTATGCTGATTCATGCACCAGCTGTATTGCATCTTGTAGATATTCTTCTATCATAATTATGCCTCCATCGTTTTTATTATTTGTTCAGAAACAGCCGTAATCAACGGTACAATTACAGAGTTGCCGCATTGTCTGTATGCCTGAACATCAGAAACACGATCTATTCTATATTGGTCAGGATATCCCATCAGACGTGCACATTCACGTGGAGAAAGACGGCGAGGATTCTTTCCCTTACCTTGCGGAATCAAAATTTCGGAGCCGTCCTTGTAATAGCGAGCACTAAGTGTTCTTGTAATACCATTGAGGTCTACAAGGCCAAAGCCAAACCCGTTACCTTTTGCACGATGCTTTTCTGCATAGTTCTGTAGATATGCCCACAACTTATCGCTCAACGTGTATTTGGGGTCAATATTGGGATCAAGAATCTCCTTGACACAACGAGTTGCCTCATGCTGTTCAGGAAATTCAAAAGTTTCCTCACCATGATATCGTTCTTTGTCAAAGCCAACGATCATAATACGTTCACGATGCTGTGGAACATAAGTTTGACCATCCATCACTTGATAGTGAAGAGAATAGTTTAATTCTTCCAGCGTTTCTTTTATTACACGAAAAGTGTTGCCCTTATCATGTGAAGTTAGATTCTTTACATTCTCCAGATAGAAGGCCTTAGGGCGATGACGGCTGATAATGTCAGCTACATCAAAGAAGAGAGTTCCTTGCGTCTTGTCTTTAAAGCCTGTTTCACGTCCGAGACTTTTCTTCTTGGAAACGCCGGCAATTGAGAATGGCTGGCAAGGAAAGCCTGCGCAAAGTACATCAAACTTTTCAGGGATATATGATTTGGTCACTTCTTTGGTTATGTCGCCAAAGGGCATGTCGCCAAAATTAGAGAAATACGTTTTCTGTGAATAGGCATTCCATTCCGAAGAGAATACACATTTACCTCCTTGAGCCTGCATAGCCAAACGGAAGCCACCCATACCAGCAAACAAATCAATGAAAGTAAACTTGGGGTTCTCGGGAGCAGGGAACGGCACGTTGAAGAAATCCGAAAAGAGGTCGCACTCCAGCGGACTCTCTGCCGCCATCGTAACCTCGTCATCGCTAACATTCTCCCACTTAGGATTTTTCTTATCCTGCTGATGCTTGTAATCTATGTAGTCACGAATCGCTTCAAGTATCTCATAGCGTTTCTCGCTTGACGCAATATCATGTTTGTCGTCAAGTGTATGCAGATAGTGACTCAACACAGCAACCTGCGTCTCGTAAGACGTAGGGCCATACATCTTCAGTCCGTCTTCTGTCACCTCTTCGGGTAGTTCTGATAGTTTTATATCTTTATTATCCATTTCTTTAATCTTCACTTTGAGTAAGAATTACCCAGCCATCTGCCTCTGCAATTCCTTTTACGATGTCCGCAGAATACTTGGTCATTTCAGTGCTTACGACAAATTTTATTCCATCGCCAGAGGTAATCCATGCGTATTCTTTGTCAATGTCGTACCATCTCTTCAATTCAACGTCATTGGGTCTGCGGCCATTCTTTAGGGTCTTATGTTGTATATCATCTTCTGTACAAATAAAGCCAAGCCTGATGAATCCTTTCAGGTAGTTGTCCTTAAACAGATTTTTCAGTTCGGCAATTGTAACCTCTGGATGTTTGCGGACGTATTCCTTTACAAATACTGGAACAAAAGTACCTTTGAAAAGGTATGTAACACCACCATCAAGAGAATACTTTGTATGGTCTAAGTGTCTGCGGATTTCAACCTCCGTTTCTTCTTGTTCATCAGAAGACACAACGTTCTCCCAGATTTCATTTGCTTTGTCAGCCAGCCATTCTGCTCTTTTCTTTATTTGTTCTTCATTCCAGTCAGACTTGTTCACAACGTTTTTCATTGTCAGTATGTCTGCAGCTTTCTCTCTCAGGCCTTGGCTGAGTTTTTTGCTCCACTTACTATTGCTAACTTTAGAATTCAACCCTTGGGTGATAATTCCCATGTTTCCTAAGGTACATATCATCTGTTTTCTGTTAGCTCTGAATTCAATAGCTTCAATTTCAGAGAGCTCAGGCATCTTCCAATTCTCTTCCCAGCTCTGGGGCATCAAATGTTCAAGAGTATATTCTGCGAATGGACGAAGTACCGTTTCACAATGCTCTGTTTTGCGCAATTGCGATTCCAACAGGTATAATATTCCACGAGCCTTTTCTGACTTTAGACTTGCGTTTGTAAGGAACCCATCCTCAACTTCATAGTCATAAGGCATATGAAGCGATTCTGTCGGTTTCTTTTCAGCAAGGAAATCTCGTAGGTCATTATAATTTAAAATCTGGTGACCAATAAGACCCTCTGTGAAAAGGTCGCTATAATTTTTTGAGACCTTGTTGCATATTTGCCGACGAACGATGTATGATTCGAGAAGATTGAAAATCTTATCGTTCTCCTCCTGACTCTGACTATTTCTCAAAACATATAAGATGAAAGGTAAAGCAGAATAAACATCGAGGGTAAATACGACAAAGAGAATGCGCTTCAATGGTGTTACATATGAATCTGGCGCACCCTGGATTTCCTTTCTTACAAAAATCTGACGGAAAATTTTGGCATAATCGGTAATCTCTTTTGCAAACTCTTTCTTATCCCATTGACCAGACTCAATAACTTTCTGGTAATTGTTGAACTGGCCTTCTTCATTGAAGATTCTGAATTCTGCTCTGTCCTCACTGCTGATATTGTTGCGAGGATCATGCATGATTATCTGGAGCAGGATGTGGAAGAAACGGTCTGATATCGTTTTCTTACCACTGCTGACTATAGCGACCTCTGTTTTCCAGTATGCCAAAGTCGCTGCATCTGCTTCGAATATGGGCTTCCATATCTGGTTGTAATCCTCGACCGTCGCAGACGTGAACAGATGGTTCTTGAGTAGTTCTTCTGTATTCAGGCTCATGCCGATGGAGTTAATCGTGTCGAAAATCTTATGCTCATTTTCGTTTGACTCCAAATAAATGGCTATAAACCATAAACGTGCCTGAATGTTCAGTATGTCTATCTTGCTGATGTCAACATTCTCCCAGAAATAGTTGTAAGCAGCTATCAGATTGCTGTTCTCGGCATTTTCCAAATAAACATCGCTTGTCAGATTTGTTATTCTCTCGAAAGCATCTTTGTCTACTAACGAGTGCTTAATGTTTAAATTTGAATCATCAAGTCTGAAACGCTTATCAAAGGGATTGTGTAGTGCTGGATTCTTCAAACTCAGCACTTTGTAAAATATAGCCAACGTTGTTAGCCTCTGTTGTCCATCAACAACAGCCCATCGGGCAGTCTCGATACCATTTGCTCCTAACTTCTTCAATATAACAGAGCCTATGAAGTATTCCTCATCTGTCTTGGAAATATATTCCATGTCATGAAGGAAACGACTCCATAGTTTCTCAGTCCACACATATGCCCTCTGGTAAAAAGGCACATAGAAAGAATGGCCTGCAGCAAACAGCTGCGTGATACTGACTTTTGACGGCTGCATATCTTACATCTTCAAATTGTACTATTTGGCCACAAAGGTACAAAAACTTTAGGAGAAAAATGGATTCACTTGAAATATTATACAATAATTAATAGAAAATACGCTCTAAAGTTCTGGTGGCAAGAAAAAAAATTCGTCTTATTCTTTAATGTCACAAAATTTTCTGTCAAATCTTGCATTCTTGCATTCTTGCAATCTTGCAATCTTGCAAGATATGCTTCCGTAGTGGGAAAAAGATGTCTAATAATAATATAATATATATATTATATTATTATTAGCACTAAATTGCAGGTAGGGAAACGACCTTTGCAAGATTGCAAGGATGCAAGATTGCAAGGTTTTTATGCGTTTTCGACATCATGCAAGTTTTCAAAAAGTTTTACACAAATAATTAGGTTTGCATACTTCTTTTTTGTACCTTTGTGTTGTCAATAAAGAGATGATTTTTACGCCCTGGGCAGCGCGCAAAATTTTCCTGGCCGGAGAGGAATATTTTCCTAGGGAAAACGTAAAAGAGGCTCTGAAGCGACAAGTGAGAATTATGATTAAAAGATTTAACATTTGAGTCATTCCCGTTAAACGGGAAAGCGGCGTAAGCCAAAAGGGCTCATTATTATCAACTATTTAAAAACTAAGAGGAGATTAAAATTATGGCAATGAAAGTGAAGGCAGTAGAGAAGCTACTGAAGTTTGACAAGAATTCTGCGGGTGTTTACCGCTATGTGATGTCGCCCGAGATGTACTCGAGCCTGAACCAGAAGAAGGTGATCAAG
>ODAI011249642.1_pt1 | contig 14790 bp, 8 predicted proteins | sample 1539321 | NCBI WGS metagenome assembly ODAI01 (sample SAMN02144231, study PRJEB22623) | gut metagenome | biome: sheep rumen | host: Ovis aries | place: New Zealand
ATATTATAGAAGGAGAAATTAGGACAATCTGTAAGAATAGAATCTTCTTGGATGAGTATCCGAAGATTGGGGCACAGTTATCTCTTGATTATGTTAAGAGTTGCCCTTACATCTTCTCGTTTATGCAGAAGAATTACCAGGCTAAGAAGAATATCATTGATTATTTCAAGCATCTGAGCATAAATTATCTTCCAGAGAAGAAAGATGTCGATTATCTGTGGTTGAATAAAAGAACCATCAATCAATATCTTGAGGTTGCTCCCACAAATAGTCGGCTTGAATTTCTCAAAGATGAACTCTTTTCTAAAGATAAAGTAGGTAAAGACGCTTCTCTCCTGATGTGGGTCCCGCCAACTAAGCCATATTATACACCTCAAGGAGTATACAAAAATGCTGAAGGCTTTTCTAAAATATTGGTGTTTTCATGTTGGGAAATGGTTCCAAGGATGCTCGCCACGATGATATCATACGAAGCTGAACGTAGAACAGTCGGTAAAATTTGTCGTGAGGAAAGGGTGGAAAGGAAAAAGGCAGGTAAAAGTATAGACAACACTCGTTATTTCTATAGTAAGAGGCGTTATCCGGCTCCACGATTGACTTTTGATTTGAAGAAAGACAAAGAGACTGGTAAGGTGGCAACTTTGTCTATGGCTCTTTTCACACTCATATATCCGAATTCCAAACTTGCGGCTTTATATGATCCTGTGGAATTTTTAAATAACGACATTTTTGATTTAAATATTATTCAGCATAATATTCGTGAGAAGGTTGAAGTAGAATTTACTAAACTGAAAGATTGTATTTCAGAGAATGGTTATCGTACCGATGCTACATGGTATTATCTTGTACCAATGTTATTTGAAGATAATGGAAGGATTGCTTTGGAATGGGCAGATGCTATTGTCAATAATAAGAATCTGGATAATATGTCTGGATTTGAACGCCATTGTTACGAATTAAGAAATAAATTAGAAACATACAGTCATAATAAAAAAATAACGTTAGGTAGAAAACCTGATGACTTGGTCGAAATAGTCGTAAACATGGTATTGGCATCACCAGCTGTATGCTGTTTAAGGGCAGGCATTGGCAGTGTTGATAGAGCTTTTGAGATGGCAAATGTATTCCTGCGTAGATTCAATACCGAAGAAGGAACTGCAATAGTAGAACTTGCTTCCAGAAATCGAGGCAATGATGATTCTCATTGGAAGGATGTGCTGACTTATTGCAAAAACGGCAACTTCCAAGCCATGATAGACGAATACTTCCATTTGAAACTTGAAGGAAAAACAGAGTTCTCGAAAGAAACCTATGAGAAGATGATAGATGCCATATCAATTCACACTGCCGCAATGCCGGTCGAGTCTTATGAGGACTTCAGACGTGTAGCCCATGAAAAGTTTACTCCAAGTCAGATGAGAGCAAGTTTCGCCGTGAACTTCTCCAAGACCCAATCAGATAGTAAAAATTCCGCAATAAACAGAAAGACTAGGGTACAGGAAGCTTTTAATTGTCCACTTCGTCCGTTTGTCCTTGCTACTACGTCCATAGGCCAAGAAGGACTGGATTTTCATTTATATTGCCGTAAAATAATGCATTGGAATTTGCCTTCTAATGCTATAGACCTTGAACAGAGGGAAGGCAGAATTAATCGTTTCAAATGTTTAGCTGTTCGTTCTAATGTTGCTAAATATTGTAACAATATTGTGTATAGTTCAGAAAAAAAAATTTGGGACGATTTGTTTGCAGCAGCTGCAAATGATAAGCCAGAAGGGAAATCAGACCTTATACCTTATTGGTATTATCAAAAAGGGAATGATGATACGAAGATAGAAAGACTATTACCCTTATATCCCATGAGTAGAGATGAAAATGAATATAATAGACTAATTAGAATTCTCTCTTATTACAGGATTGCACTTGGTCAGCCAAGACAGGAAGAGGTCTTAGAGACTTTATTTAAGAACGTTAAAGAAGTCGATAAACTAAAAGGACTTTTTTTAGATTTATCCCCATTTAATAAAAAAAAGCATAATAATTGAAATGAATATGGATGAGCTAGTAGTTAAAAAGGCACGGTGGACTGTGCCGTCAAAGAAGCGCTCAGCCATTTCATTGATTTTTAGAATGGCATGCCCTCAACTTTGTCCTTGGGAGTATCCTTTGCTGGGGCAGGAGGCATTTATGGAATAGAAGAGGCATTGTCTTTGTCTCTGTCATAGTTTGCATTAGAATGGATCAATGAGAAGGTATCTGCATTTTTTCTCAAAACCCGTAGCAAAGATATGAAATTTCTTTAAGTATCGTAATAAAATCAACATTCTTTTTGATTGCGATTTTAAGCCTAAAATGCAAATAGTCTGACATGGCAAAATCCAAGTTTGTTCAGTTTGTTTAATCAATATTGCATTAATTCTGTTAATTATGGAATTGAAGAAGCCCATTTTTCCGCCGTTTTGAATGTTCACTTGTTTATAGATACAGATGTTAAGTTTGTTTGTTGCAAATTTGAAATAATTTTACATTAGTCAAAAAATATTTATTTCAACAATTTGCAAATAGATTGTTTTTGCCACTTGTTGGCAGTTGCTTCAGAAGCAGAGTTTCGAAAAAAAACGTTTCACTTTCGTTTCACCCTGGCAAAAATATGTCAGGACAGAATGGCGGGGAGGCAATATAATAATGAAAACAAAAAATGGAAATCTTGAAATTTGTTGCAAAGAATTGAAAAGAATCGTTTCATCTTTCTTTTCAATAGGCTTCAAAAGAGCTTCTAAAGCCCAAAAACCGTTTCACTTTCGTTTCACCATAGAAAAACAAAAAGGAGTTACATCTCTGTAACTCCTTGATTTTCAAGTGACTCCCGAGGGATTCAAACCCGCAACCTTCTGATCCGTAGTCAGATGCTCTATTCAGTTGAGCTAGGGAGCCTTTCCTTAAATGCGAGTGCAAAATTAAGTGTTTTTTTTGGTTCCGACAAATTTTTCGGGACTTTTTTTCAGATAATTGCTCAAAAACCTGGAAAAACCACGAAAAATGAGGAAAAATCAATAAAAAACGACATGAAAACTCACGAAAAGCCACCTTCGCGCCGTGGGTGCCGTCGGCACGCTGTGTGACGCTGTGCAGCAGGTTGCCTACCGAGAGGACTACTACGACACCACGTTCACCGGCGCACCATTGATGTAGGCCTCGACATTGGCCACGGCGATATCCATCAACCGTTTCCGGGCGTCGAAAGTGGCCCATGCCACGTGAGGCGTGATGAAAGCTCCAGGAGCATGGAGCAGCGGGTTGTCGGGACGCGGCGGCTCCTCCGACAGCACATCGGCTCCATATCCGACCAGTTGTCCGCTTCTGAGAGCGTCGGCCACGTCTTGCTCGTCTACGAGTTGCCCCCGTCCGGTATTCACCACGATAGCTCCCTTTTTCATCCTTTCTATCGACTCTTTGCAGATGAGCCGCCAGGTAGCGTCGGAGAGCGGACAATGGAGAGTGATGATATCGGAGACAGCAAGCAGCCCATCCCATGTGGTTTTCTGGATGCCCTCGGGCAGCGAGGCCAGATCTTTGCCGGTGAGGGCGAATACCTCCATGCCGAAAGCCACGGCGATGCGCGCCACGGCCGTGCCGATATTGCCCAGTCCTACGATGCCCAGCGTCAGTCCGGCCAGTTCGCGCAGCGGTCTGTCCCAGTAACAGAAGTCAGGCTGCCGGCTCCATCTTCCCTCTGAATTCTGCCGGGCGTAGTAATCCACGCTGTTGATGATGTTGAGGATGTGCGCGAAGGTCATCTGCGCCACACTCATGGTGCTGTAGGCAGGGATATTGGTGACGATCACCCCTCGTCGGGCCGCCTCTTCCACATCCACCACGTTATATCCGGTGGCCAGCACACCGACATATTTGAGTCGGGGCAGAGCCTCAAATTGTCTCTTGCCGATCACCACCTTGTTGGTGAGCACGATTTCGGCATCAGCAGCCCTCTCAGCCACCTCTTCGGGAGCTGTGCGGTCGTAAACGGTCAGGTCGCCGAGCAGCGACAATGGAGTCCACGGCAAGTCGCCAGGATTGGCGGCATAGCCGTCGAGTACGATGATTTTCATTTTTCGTCCTTGAATCTGTCGCCCCAGCATCGGAGCATGTACTGATAAAGTTTCTCTTCGGAGGGAGAATGCTGAGCGTGCCACAGCCGTTCCTCCGTGAGTGCGTCGGGCATGAACTGCTGCACGACGAAATGTCCAGGATAGTCGTGGGCATATTTGTATCCGTCGCTGTAGCCCAACTCAGCCATGAGGCTGGTGGGTGCGTTGCGCAGATGCAGCGGCACAGGCAGGTTGCCCGTCGTCCTCACCACTTTCTGAGCGGCACCGATGCCCAGGTAGGCCGAATTGCTCTTGGGGCTCGACGCCAGATAGACCACCGCCTCTGCCAGTGGTATCCGTCCCTCCGGCCACCCTATCTTCATCACCGCGTCGAAGGCTGCGTTGGCCAGCAGCAGCGCATTGGGGTTGGCCAGGCCGATGTCTTCGGCAGCGCTGATGACGAGTCGCCTGGCGATGAACTGCGGGTCTTCCCCACCCTCTATCATGCGGGCCATCCAATAAAGCGCCGCGTCGGGGTCGCTGCCCCTGATACTCTTGATGAAGGCAGAGATGATGTCGTAGTGCATCTCGCCATCCTTGTCATAGGCCAACGGGTTCTGCTGCAGGCGGTCTTCCACCAGCGCATCGGTGATTATCACCTCATCGTCGGTCGACGCCTCCACCACCAGTTCCAGGATATTGAGCAGTTTGCGGGCGTCGCCTCCGCTATAGCGCAGGATGGCACCTGTCTGCTCAAGCCTGACGTGCCGCTGGCTGATCACCGGGTCCTTCTCGATTGCCCTTTGCAACAACCGGAGCAAATCTTCCTTGCTGAGGGGTTTGAGCACATAGAGTTGACATCTAGACAGCAGCGGCCGTATCACCTCAAACGAAGGATTCTCTGTCGTGGCACCTATCAGCGTCACCGTACCTTTCTCTACCGCCCCCAGCAACGAATCCTGCTGACTCTTGCTGAAACGGTGAATCTCGTCGATGAAGAGGATGGGCGAGGCACTGTTGAAAAAGCGGGCCTTCTTGGCCTTCTCTATCACATCCCGCACGTCCTTCACTCCACTGGTCACGGCACTGAGCGTATAGAAAGGCACGTCGAGTTTGTTGGCGATAATCTGCGCCAGCGTGGTCTTCCCCACTCCGGGAGGTCCCCATAGGATAAACGATGAGATGCGCCCCGCCTCAATCATCTTGCGCAGGACGGCCTTCTCCCCCACCAGATGCTGCTGTCCGATATAGTCGTCAAGCGTGCGGGGTCTCATTCGCTCGGCCAATGGCTCACTCATATTGCCTACAAATTTAGGCAAAAAAAACGACTCTTCGTGCCACAAAGGGCAAGAAAATGCAATTCTCGCCATTTTTCCACTTGATTTCATTGTCATATCTTCTTTTATCAGTAATTTTGCCACATATTAGCAATATTGTCACATCCGCCAACCAGCTATTCACATGAAACGCATTGCGATTGTCCTGACATTCATCACCACATTGTTTATCACAGCCACCACCATGGCCCAGTCCGTACGCCTCGATGCAACGGCCACCCACCAACGCATCACAGGTTTCGGAGGCTTTGTCTGCTCACCACAGTTCACCTATGGGCACATGTCAAGCACCGATATAAAAAAGGTGTGGGGCACGGGAAGCACCGTGGGATGCAACATCATGCGTCTCTATATCCCCATCGGAAAGAACGCGTGGAGCCAGTCGCTGCAGACGGCCAAGACCGCCAAGCAGATGGGGCTCATCGTCTTCGCGTCGCCATGGGGGCAGCCGGCCGAGTGGAAGACCAACGGCACGAGCAATGCCAAGAACAGCGACGGCACCACCGGCAAACTGAAGCGTGCCAACTGGCCCGACTATGCCCAATATCTGGAGGACTATGTGCAATACCTGCGCAAGAACGGCGTGGAGCTTGACGCCATCTCCATCCAGAACGAGCCCGACTGGCCCGCTGAGTATGCGGGATGCCTGTGGTCGGGGCAGGAGATAGCCGAGTTTGTCAAGACCTACGGACCCACCATCAGCTGCAAGGTGATGGCGCCCGAGACGTTGGGGGTGAGCGACAGCTATGCCAACGAGCTCAACAAGACCGACGTGTTGCCAGGCTTCGACATCTACGGCGGCCACCAATACGGAGGGCTACAGTCGGCCTACAAGAAACTCGCCGCCAAAGGCAAGGAGCTATGGATGACCGAGTATCTCATCAACTGGAATGAGAACACCGGCACCACCCGCAATTTCAGCTACGACAAAGACGTGTTCGACTTCTTCCGTGCCATCAACACATGCATGAAGGGTGATTTCAACGCATGGGTGCACTATGCCGCCAAGCGCTACTACGCCATGCTGGGCGACGGACAGTGCGGCACCTCCAACGGCACCGTCACCAAGCGCGGGTACGTCATGGCACACTTCGCACGCTTCGTCACCGGCATGACCCGGATCGACGCCACCTTCAGCAACACGTCCCTCGACGGCACAGCCTACCTCTCGCAGACGGGAGACACCGTGGTGGCCGTCATCGCCAACGATGGCGACAAGGCCGTCGCGCTCACCGTCGACCTGCCCTTCTACACCACCACAGGCCACGTCTACACCACCACACGCACCACCAGCCTCTCCGGCAAGGCTGTGACGCTCGACGAAGAGACCTGCCGGCCTAAGGCCGACATCGCGCCGCAGAGTGTGGTTACCCTCCTCTTCGTCCGCTCCCGCGACCGCCAGCACTCCGACATGAAGGCCACCTTCACCCGCTTCGACCGCATCGACGACATGAAGCCCACGAACACCACCTTCGGCAGCACCTACCTGCTGAGCGGCAAGGTGAAGACCTTCGACCACAGTCATCCGCTCATCTCCTCGCGCACCACTACCGCCAACGGCTATCTGGCACTCTCCGACCGTTTCACCCACCTGGTGATGGAGATAAAGAAGGTGAGTTCGACACTCAACTATACCACCTCCAACACCACCCTTATCTATGTCAACAAACGTGGCGAAGTGGTCTCACACAACTATGGTGAACTGGACTGGAGCAAGCGCGAGAACTTCAACATCGAGTTCGACCTCTCGTCGGCCACGCTCACCGACGGATGCCAAGGACTCATCAGCCTCACCAACGGTAACTGGTCGTCGGTGCTCACCGTCACCCTCGGTGATGTCTATCTGAGCAACGACTACGCGGCAACGCTCAGCGGTGCCTATGTGGCCGACGACAGTCACCTGATCGACATTGCCGACGACGGCACATGCACCAGCATCGACCTCACAGGAGCCACCGCTCTGCCACCCTCGCTGCCGTGGATGGAAGGCACCAACCGCATCGTATACGTCGGCGAAGGCAGCGAACTGACAGGCACCAACATCGTGACAGGCAATATATGCCAACAGTTGTCACTCACAGGCCAGGGCGGCGACTTCCATCCCGCCAGCGCCTTCACAGCCCGGCAGGCCTCGTTCACAATCACCGTCGACGGCATGCAGATGCTCATGTTGCCATTCGCCGCCACCCTCCCTGAAGGCGTCCAAGCCTATACATTCGGCAGCGACCTCTCGCCGCAGCCGATATCGGCCATCCCGGCCCACACGCCCGTGCTCGTCGAGGCACAGGGCGAGGTCACCTTCACCGCCAGCGATGCCGAGGTGGCTTACGCCACCTGCCCACCCGCCGACGTGGTGAGGGGCAGCTATCTGAGCAGCCAACTCTATGCCGGCGACTATGTGCTCGGCCTCCGCGACGGCCAGTGGGGTTTCGTCCGTCTCACCGCAGCCGCCACTCTCCCACCCTTCTGCGCTTATGCCGCCATCGATTCGCAAGACGATTTCATCCCCATCGGCCTGTCTTCCTCCGGCATCGACACGCCTCCTGCCACCGACGGCGGCAGGGCTGTCTGCTACGACCTGCAAGGCCGCCGTGTGGCCCCTGCCGGCAAAGGCATCACCATCGTGCGCTATCCTGACGGCCGCGTGTGTAAAGTGATGAACAAGTGATGAAAAAACGTATCATTATAACCACCTCCAGTGCCCTATGAAGAAATATCTCCTCAAGAAATACTTGCCGAAACTCATCACCCTTGGCATCATCGCGTGCCTGTGCGTTATGAGCGACATGAATTACAACGACTCCATGATTCTCCTTTTCGGACTGCTCTTTTTCATCTGGTTCGGCCGGATCATCTATTACGCCAACAAAGACAACGTCAAGACAATCATCTCGGACATAGAACTGCTCATCAAGTCGATGATGTTTGTCTGGTATGTGTGCTCACTCAAGCCGCTGCGAAAATGGCTGAGAAAGATACGCTATGCGGGCCTCAATCCCAAGCCCTATCCCTTTCTCGCTCTCTACGGCAGCGTCCTCGACACACACATGATGAAATTCAAACTCTCACCGGCCTTCTTCCGCGACAAGACACCTGCGGCAAGGGCTGCCTTCTGGCGCCTGCTCACGAGGGGAGCCGTCCGTTTCAACATGACCCGCGACCAGAAGCCTTTCCTCTGTCTGGGGCCGTGGTCCGTCTCACCGAGCGACGGCCTCGACCAAGACTTCGAGAAGTCGCTCTATACCTTTCTCGAACAGTGTGCGCCCGTCGGCGAACGACTCGACCCGGACACTGTGAGAAAAGTCATCTCCTATGAAAAGAAAATGAAAGCCATCAACGGCTACAACTACGACAACCAATTCCGTTTCGCCGACCTGCTCAACACTGGCATACGGCTCGATGCCTACAGCCGCCGCGACATCGGCAACATCCTTGGCATGAAACGGTTCCTTAAAGGGCTGCCCGACTCCTATAACGCCCACAGCGAATACGCCGGACGCCAGCCCGAGCTGCATCGTGTATGGCCGGAATACATGACCTTTGCCTATCTCTTCGGAATCGAAAGCTCCACCTGGCAACATCTCACACAACTCATGCCCCCACACCCGGGCGACAACCCGCTGCTCTATCTGCTCCAGAACAGCGAGCCCCACCGCCAGGTGCTCCGGCAGATGATGGACGCCGTGAGCGAGGCCACTCCCGCCGTCGAGGATGTAGTGTCGGCCCACAGGGGACGCCTCTCGCTCGCATGGCATGCCGAGGAGCTCTACGACATTTGATAGATATGCTTAGTCTTTCACATTATTGATAAAACCGCTTCATTCTATATGATCAGTCCATTCACATTTCTATTGATACCGGCCACCATCTCGTCACAGGTGGCTTCCGGGCAGTGGCTCTCATTCATACCCGAATGGCTCCAAATCGTCCTGACCATACTCGGCAGCATTTTTGTGCCCGTATTAGTCGTTATCCTGTTCGTGGGCATGTGGCGCAAAGTGTTCTACACCATCTGGTATGTCATCTCGCTACAGCCGTTGCGCCGATACCTGCTGAGACGCAGGCTGGCCAGCGGACTCGAATACTACCGCGACGCCCCGGCCGGCGGCGACCTCAAGGTGGCCAACGCCGTGATGAACTCTATCTCATCGGCATATATCGCCGACTACAGCGGCCTTTTCGGTGCCCTCATCCTGCGGTTGATCGACAAGGAGGCGCTCTGCATGGAATGGAAGTCGACCATGTATGGCACTGAGCCGCACACCGTGCTCAGCATCAACAAAAAAGCCACTCCCAAAGGCATGTCAGACATCGAACGGGGATTCTTCAACCTGATGGAAGGGGCCGCCGGAGCCGACGGCATCCTGCAGCCACGCGAGCTGCAGCAGTATATCCGCCACAACGACGTGCCTTTCTTCAAAGAAATCGCCCAGTTGAACGACAGGGAAAAGGCCCTCGCCAAAGCCCCCGAGACCCCGCAGCAGTTGCTCGGGCTGCGCAAATACCTGCTCGACTTCTCACTCATCGGCGAGCGCGAGATCAGGGAGATGACCCTGTGGAAAGAATACCTCGTCTATGCCACCCTCTTCGGCATCGCCGACAAGGTGTGCGACAATTTCGCCACCGTCTATCCCGACTTTTTCCGAGTGAACAGTATCGCAAGCACACGACTCAACATCGTAGGAAACAATGCCCTCGTCTCCTATGTCAGCGCATCTTTGGAGGGAATGAAAGGATAGGCAATGAAGAAAATCGCTTTAGTCCTTTCAAGCGGAGGCGCACGCGGACTCGTGCACATCGGTGTCATCGAGGAGCTCCTCGACGAGGGATACGAGATATCCTCCATCGCAGGATGCTCCATGGGCGCGCTCATTGGCGGCATCTATGCCGCCGGCGGGCTCTCCGACTTCCGACAGTGGATGAAGACCATCGACAAGAAGAAGATGCTCGAACTCTCCGACCTCTCGCTCAGCATCAACCACATCGTCAAGGGAGAGCGCATCATTGAGGCCATCAAGGAGATTGTGCCCGATGTCAACATCGAAGACCTGCCCATCCCCTTCTGCGCCGTCTCCACCGACTGGAAAAACGGCCGCGAGGTGGTCTTCCGCACCGGGAGCCTCTTCAACGCCATCAGGGCCTCCATCTCTCTGCCCACGTTTTTCAGTCCGGTGCAGCAAGGCGACATGATCCTCATCGACGGGGGCATCCTCAATCCCTTTCCGCTGAACAGGGTCGTCCGCACTGAGGGCGACATACTGGTGGGTGCCGATGTGAGCGGCCACGACTACCAAGGGGAGAGTGAGCTGCAGAAGGTGCTCGACGCGAAGCGGAAGAGAGAGCGGTCGCTCGGCATGTCTCTCCTCAACAAACTGATACCCGACAACATTGAGTTCAACTACTTCACGCTGCTCTCACGCACCAGTTCGCTGATGATCCGCCAAAACTCAAAACTGATGGTGCAGCTGACCCACCCCGACGTACTCATCGACATCCAGCTCAACCGCTACGGCAGTTTCGACTACGACAAGTCGGAAAAACTGATTGCCATCGGCCGCAACAAGACCCGGCAAATCCTGCAACGCATCAGCACATCCAAAGAACCGGCACCATAACCGGCGTGGCCCTCCAGTATGGACACACAGGGAAGCCTCTGCAAAAAGCCGAGCAGCCACCACCGCTGTATACACCATCCTGATTTTCCGCCAAATACCATTTAGACAGCTTCCATGAAAGAAAGACAAGACACTCCCCCACAGAAAAGGGCAAACACGGAGAGCACAGCCCCCACGTCGACAGAAAAGATGAACATCCTCGACCTGCTGAAAAACATCCTGCCCTTCGTGACACCCTACAGATGGCTCATCGGCATCACACTCGCGCTCACGCTCGTGGGGTCGCTTATGGCACAGGTCAACGCCGTGGTGCTCGACCGGGCCGTAGACGCCATCAACGCACTCATCCAGCAGCCGACATTCGAGTGGGGAAGCGCGGTGCGCATCCTCACCACCATCAGCGTCATCCTCCTCGGCAAGGAGGTGGTGGGCGCCCTTGTCACCTTCTGCCAGCGCTACTACGGCGAGCGAATGCGCATCCTCGTGAGCCGCGACCTGTCGCTCAGTGTGGTCGACAAACTGCTCTCTTTCCGCATGTCGTTCTTCACGGCCGAAGGCAACGAGACCGGCAAACTCCAGTCGCGCATCGACCGCGGCATCATGAGCCTGAGCAACACCGTCAACAATTTCTTCATCGAGATACTGCCCCTCTTCACCAGCGCCGTCCTCGCCCTCGCCCTGATGTTCATGGCCAACGTCTATGTGGGGCTCGTGGCGCTCTGCATCGTGCCCGTCTATTTCTGGGTCACCTACATCCAGGCCAAGCGGATGAAGGGCGGGCGGCGAGGCATCTTCGGAGGCCATCAGGCGGTGAGCCAGGGCATCCTCAGCATCATCGAGAGCATCACCGTCATCAAGTCGTTCAACCGAGAGCCGACGGAGGCCGACCGGCAGGCCCACCTGCAGCGCACCATGACCGACCTGCAGCTCAACACCCGCAAGCAGAGCTATATGTTCAACGGTCTGAAGAGTTTTCTCGAGCAGATAGGCACCGTGCTCATCATCATCCTCACCGCCTATCTGGTGCTTATCGACTACCCGGGCATGTCGATAGGAAAAATCATGTACCACGTGATGCTTTTCGCCAATGTCAGCGCCCCTATCCGCCAGTTGCACCGCATCTATGACGACATGAACGACGCGCTCATCTATGCCGAGGGATTCTTCGGCATACTCCATGCCGACCATGAGGTGGAGGACACTGGAAGCCACCGACCCGCGAGGGTCAAAGGCGACTTCGTGCTCGACGGAGTCGACTTCACCTACAGCAACGGCACGCAGGCGCTCCACGACGTGTCGATGCACATCGAGAGCGGCAAGATAACGGCCCTCGTCGGACTGAGCGGCGCCGGCAAAAGCACCGTCGTGAGCCTGCTCGACAAGTTCTACCATCCGCAGAAAGGCAGCATCCGCCTCGACGGGGTGGAACTCAGCGAATGGGACACCCATTGGCTCCGCGGCCATGTGGGACTGGTGCTGCAGAAAAACCATATCTTCGACGGTACCATCGAGGAGAACATCAAATACGGCAACACCAACGCCACCCACGAGCAAGTGGTGGAAGCGGCCAAGAAAGCCTGCATCTACGACCAGGTGATGCAACTGCCCAACGGATTCGCCACCCATGCCCTCCAACTCAGCGGCGGACAGCAGCAGCGCATCGCCATCGCAAGGATGTTCATCAAAAACCCGCCCATCATCTTCCTCGACGAGCCCACAGCAAGCCTCGACGCCATTGCCACAGAGCAGATTAAGTCGAGCATCGATGCCATCAAGGAGGGCCGTACCGTCATCATCATCTCGCACAACATCGGACAAATCATCGATGCCGACAAAATCTATGTGCTCCAGGAAGGACGTGTGGTGCAGGGAGGGACACCCGCCGAGGTCTACCGGCAGGGAGGCATCTACAAAGAGATTTTCGACGCCAGTGCCAGGAGCATGAACGTAGACAAAATCGCCAGCACCATCGGCCAGGGCGACAAAAATGACAAAAACGCATAAAAATCCGACAAGAATCATTACTTTTGCCACAAAATCATTATTCATGCTTGCATTCGTCCCTTTCATCGTACTCATCGCCCTCCTCGTAGGGTGTATCTCCGTCTTCGGCAATGCCACGCTCGACGGAGCAAGCCAGGTGGCACTCATCATCGCCTCAGGGGTGTGCGTGTTCATCGGTTGGGCCACCAAACGGCTGGACTGGAACAACCTCGAAAAAGAAATGACGGCCAAAGTGGCCAGTTGCACACCGTCCATCATTATCCTCCTGCTCATCGGTGCCATCGGCGGCACATGGATGGGGTCGGGCATCGTCCCCACGATGATCTACTACGGCCTGCAAATCCTCTCGCCACAATGGTTCCTGGTGAGTTCATGCATCATCTGCGCACTCATCAGTCTGCTCATCGGGTCGTCGTGGACAACGATAGCCACCGTGGGCGTCGCCCTGCTGGGCATAGGAAGGGCCCTCGGATTCTCCGACGGATGGACAGCGGGAGCCATCATCAGCGGCGCCTATTTCGGCGACAAACTGTCGCCGCTCTCCGACACCACCGTACTGGCCTCCAGCGTCGTGGGCACCCCGCTGTTCACCCATATCCGATATATGATGCAGACCACGGTGCCCACCTTCATCATCGCCCTCATCATCTTCTTCACCGCCGGCCTGCTGATGGACGTCTCTGGCGAAGGCGACGTGAGACTGTTCATGGACGGTCTCTCCCGCACCTTCGTCATCTCGCCATGGCTCTTTCTTGTGCCAGTGGCGATGGGATGCATGATTGTCAGACGATGGCCGTCGCTCGTCGTTCTCTTCCTTGCCACGCTCATCGCAGGGGTGGTGGCACTGGCCGTGCAACCCGAACGCATCCGGGAGATTGCCGGCAACAACGGACAGACAGGGCTGCTGCAACTCTACGAAGGAGTCATGCGCAGCTGCTATACCTCCACGTCTATCTCCACCGGCGTCGAATCTCTCGACCGGCTGGTGTCCACACGCGGCATGGGTGGCATGATGCCCACCGTCTGGCTGATCATCAGCGCACAGGTCTTCGCCGGCGCCCTGACGGCTTCAGGACAGTTGGAGGACATCATGCGACATTTCCAGCGCTTTGTCAGGGGCACCGCCTCTCTCGTGGCATCGTCGGTGGGTAGTGCCATCTTCCTCAATGTCACCACGGCCGACCAGTTTCTGTCTATCATCCTCACCAGTTCGATGTTCAAGAACCTCTATGCGAAGATGGGCTATGAGCCACGGCTGCTGAGCCGCAGTTGCGAGGACGGCGGCACCGTCACCTCTGTCCTCGTTCCTTGGAACACTTGCGGTCTCACCCAAAGCACCGTCCTGGGCGTGGCCACCCTCACCTACCTCCCCTATTGTTTCTTCAATCTTCTCTCTCCCTTTGTCAGCATCACGGTGGCCTCCACCGGATGGGGCATCAAGCACAATCCCCTCCCCCCACAAGCATCCGGAGATTAAGAACAAAATTTCGTGATGATGAAATGACGTGATGACGAAATGACGTGATGACGAAATGACGTGATGACGAAATGACGTGATGACGTTATAACGAGATAACGTTATAACGAAAAGCCCTTATTCAAATAATTTTCTGATTGTCAGCAGGCTTCGCTATTTTCATAGCGGCGAACAAGGCTGAAATACCACACCAGCAAAGCCAGCGACACCACTGCTCCAGCAGCCGCAAACAGTAGTATGGCCAGACGGAAACTGCCGCTCTGCAGGCCTAC
>ODAI012681022.1_pt1 | contig 14789 bp, 13 predicted proteins | sample 1539321 | NCBI WGS metagenome assembly ODAI01 (sample SAMN02144231, study PRJEB22623) | gut metagenome | biome: sheep rumen | host: Ovis aries | place: New Zealand
ATTGAAAGCCAAAACTTATTCGGGGCGTATCACACAAGTATAGTAATCAGCATAAAAACAGAGCCGCAGGATAAAACCCACGGCTCTTTCATTATTGGTTTATCCGGATATCAGGCGTCATCAAGAGTTGTTGTCTCAACGCCGTCGCCGTAATCATCGTCCCAGTCATCATAATCCCAGTCATCGTAATCCCAGTCATCGTCGTAATCCCAGTCGTCATCATCATACTGAGTTGAGAACAGAGCGTCATAAAGCTCGTCGCCGATTATGGACTTGAAGTTAGCAAGGAAGGTCTCTGTGTCGCAGTTTCCGAGGTAATCCTCAAGTGCGTTCTCGTCACTGATGTCGTAAACTGTGCCGGAAGGAACAGTGATGTCAGATGCCTCGGTCTTGCTGCCCTCAAATGTAAGAGTTACAAGCTCTTCACCGTTGAGACCAACATCAACAGTAAGATCAAGCGAATCATCGCTGGAGGAGAGAATTACCTCAGTCCAGCCGGATACAGGATCGTAACCGTCGTCATAGCTTGCATCTACCCTGACAGAGCCGCTGTTGTCGGTGACGTTTGTAAGTGTGTACTTGACCTCGATATCCTGATCGTCGATATTCGATGTGAATGAGAACGAACCGTTTGTGGTATCGCCGTCTGTCTCAGCGGAGCCGTTGAGATACATACCCTGACCGTCAGCAGAGAACTCCATATCAACAGCAGTTACAGCTTCGGTGAGAACCGTCTTGAGCTCAAACTTAGCGCCGTCCTTCTCAAAGCTTACGCCTGCAGGGATATCCTGATTGTAGTAAATATCAAAGGTGATAGACTCGGTTACACCGTTGAGCTCTTCAAGCTCGCCGGCATACAGATCGATAAACTCAGAATAAGATTTGCCGAGCTGATCTGCACCTCCAACCTGATCGTACATATCGGAAAGGAGTGTGTCGGTCTTAGCTCTGTCAACAACAGCCTTCATCATGTTGTACATATCATCGCCGGTAATGGTGTAGGTCTTGGTAGTGTAGGTGTAGTCATAGCCTTCAACATCGCCGCTTACGTCCTCTCCGTCCTTAGGATCGGGAGTAGCGTCAATGAATGCATCTATGTAGCCCTGCATATCCTCTGCGATAGCCTCCTCATCGAAGTCCAGAGCCTCGCCTGACTGCAGCAGCTCATCAATGCCGTATTCCTGAGAATAAGCATCAAACTGAGAGCCTACCTCCTCCATGAAATCATCAACGTTCATCATCAGATAATCGTCAGAAAGCTGAGGTATCTGGAGATATACGTTGTTAGAGGGTCTGTCATAAACAGTGTTGAGCGAAACAACATCATTATCATTATAGCTTACCGAGAAATCAGCAGCAGCCTGGTCGCCCTTCTGCTTGGTGCTTGTGGAGATGCCGATGCTTCCGATATCAGTTCCTGCAAGCTCGCTGAACTGGCTTCCGAAAGTAAGCTTCATCTTAGCATCATATGCAAAATCGAGTTCGCCCTTTATGGCAGCCTCAGCATTCTCGATAGCCTCCTCTGCATTGGCACCTGAAAATCCAGGAACAAGTCCGCCGCCGTCAGAGATCTTGTCAACGGGGCTTACAACTGTGGTCTTGCTCTTAGCCTTTGAACCGTCTTTATCACTGTCGCCGTCCTTATTGACAAGCACATATCCGACAGCAGAGCCGGCAACCGAAACTCCGAGAATTCCGGCAAGTACGGGTGTCAAAACCTTGGTCTTTACCATATGTATTCCTCCTTACTGTACTCGTGAATATCACTCAGAACATTCATTTACTTCAACCAACTGAAGGCTGCGTTTTTGCCTTCATAATTATATACGTATACCAGCCACAGAATTTATGGCTTTACAGATAAAATATAACACACATTTAACAAAATGTCAACAGTTTTAAGGTTACAATTTAGCGTCTGAAAACGTGCATAATTGTACAAATGTAATAAAAATGTATCTGTCTTATCACAATAAGCACACAAAGCAAAAGCAGGAGACATTTTCTGCCTCCTGCCAAGGGTTCATCTGAATTCAAAACCCTCTGCTCTTATGCCGTCTATCACCTGTCCGAGAATGTCAGCATTCGTCTTTGAAACGCTGTGCAGAAGGTAGATCGCTCCCGGGTGCGCCGCCGACACTATCTTATCAAGTGCCTCATCGGGGTCGGGCTGAGCGTTTGTATCCCAGTCGGCATAGGCAAAGCTCCACACCTCGGTCTTATAGCCGCACTCCTTAGCCACCGCCAGAGAGTACTCCGAAAACTCTCCCATAGGCGGTCGGAACAGTGTCATCTTATAGTCGTAATTGTCAAGCATATACTGATGAAACCCCAGTATCTCCTTGCGGCAGGTGTCATAATCAAGCTCAGGCATTGAAAGGTGGTTAACCGAATGGTTGCCTATGGTATGCCCCTCATCGATCATTCTCTGCACAAGCTCAGGGTTTCTTTCGGCGTAATCCTGAACTACGAAAAACGTAGCCTTGACGCCCTTTTCCTTCAGGGTATCAAGTATTCTGGCGGTGTAGCCGTTTTCGTAGCCCTGATCGAAGGTCAGCCTTATCTTGTCATCATTGCCGAGAGCTATGAGCCCCAGCTCGCCGTACTGATCCTGTGCATTCACCGCGCCGACGGGGCAGTTATACTCATCGGTCTCAACGCCCTGGCCGTAGCCTATCTTCTCGTGAGAGAGCCCGTTCAGGTCAGGAGTCTCAGCTTTAAGCTCCTCTACCACGGCCTGCGAAAGGTCGTCGCCCCTGAGGGCTTCTCCGCAGCCGCTCAGCAAAGCTGCCGCCGCTGCAATAGCTGCAATTGCTTGTTTTTTCATAAAAATACCTCTCTTTCGGGAATAGTATCTCCCGAAAGATAAAGCTTATTCAAAAAAATCCCCTGCCGGAGCGGCAGGGGAGTGAATATCAGGATTCAAGATATGCCTTTACAAGCGCCTGCAGCAGCTCGTCACGGTCAATGTGCCTGATGAGACTTCTGGCGTTGTTGTAGGTGGTTATGTATGTCGGGTCCTCCGACAGTATATAACCGACTATCTGATTTATAGGATTGTAGCCCTTTTCTTTCAGAGCATCATAGATAACAGTCAGATTCTTCTTGAGCTCTGCTTCCTTGTCCTTCTGGACAGAAAATTCCATTGTCTGTTCGTACATAGTATCAAGCCCCTTTTAGAAGTTGAAGTGAGAGACAGCCCGAAGGCACGTCCTCTGCTTCAATTGTATGATTCTTTGTTTAGTTTTATGTCAGCGCGAACGCCTCTAGCCTTAGTATAACGCATTTGATCCGAAATAACAAGGGGTAAATAAAAATTTTAGACATTCTGCACAATTTTCAAGTACGATTTTTTACGCTCTTCTTTCTGCACCCAGATTGGAGAGCGCCTCCGTTACCTTGTTCATTGCCTTATCAGCCTGCTCATCGGTAAGAGTTGCATCGTGCGATCTCATAGATATCGAGAACGAAACTGATTTTTTGCCTGTTTCTATCTGCTCGCCCTTGTAAACGTCAAACAGCGTCCCCTTTTCAAGTATCGAGCCTACAGCCTTTTTGATAGCCTTTTCAAGCTCTGCCACAGGAACACTGTCATCGCAGACAACAGAGATATCTCTTGTGGCTGCCGGGAACTTGGGCAGCGGCTTGTAGATCTTCTGTGTGCTGCAAAGAGCTCTGAGCTCGGGAACGTTTATCTTTCCTGCATATGCTCTTGAAGCTATGCCGTAGTTTTCGAGCACCTTCGGGTGTACCTCACCGATAATGCCTATCTGCTCACCGCCGACGAGTATCACAGCGCTCCTGCCGGGGTGGAGCGAAGCAGCTTCTTCAAAAATGCAGTCAGCTGACGGCCTTTCAAACTCAACATTTGCAGCGCCGAGCTTATCGAGCACGCCCTCGGCAATGCCCTTCAGGTCAAAGAAGTCTGCATCGTTCTGAGTATCATAGAAGCCGAAAGCAAGCCTTGAAGGCTCAACAGGCAGCTCCTCGCCCTCAACGGGTATATACTCGTTTCCGAGCTCAAAAACATAGCACTCGGGATTTCTGTAGCTGTTGTTTCTTGAAAGGACCTCCATCAGAGACGGAAGTATAGTAGTTCTCATTATGCTTGTGTCCTCACCGAGAGGGTTCATTATCCTGACTGCATTCCTGAGCTTGCTGTCCTCAGGGAGAGCTATCTTGTCAAGATACTTGGGTGAGATGAACGAGAACGTAGATATCTCATTGAGACCCATAGCTATCATAGCTCTTCTCAGCTCACGGTCAAACTTCTGTGAGTCTGTCAGCTTTGCCTCTGCAACGCCGTTGATGATAGTGTCAGGTATCCTGTTGTAGCCGTAAAGCCTTGCGACCTCCTCAGCGATATCAGCCTTGACGCCGATATCTATCCTGAACCAGGGGGCATAAGCTCTTCCATTCTCTACCTTGAAGCCGAGCCTGTTGAGATACTCGATCATCTCGGCCTCGGGTATGTCTGTGCCGAGGAAGTTGTTTATCCAATCAGCAGAGAACTCTGCGCTTGCAGGCTCCTCGCTCTGATAGTTCTCGTCGATATACTCAGTGAGCACCTCACCTGCGCCGAGCTCTTCAACCAGCTGGCAGGCTCTCATAAGTGCCTCGTAGCACTCATGCGGGTCAAGACCCTTTTCGTATCTTGATGATGCGTCAGTTCTCATACCGAGCTTCTTTGCGGTAGTTCTTACTGATGCACCGTCAAAGCAGGCAGACTCAAACACAACGGTTGTGGTGTCTTCCATTATACCGCTGTACTCGCCGCCCATTACGCCTGCAACTGCGACCGGCTTTTTAGCGTCTGCGATAACGAGCATCTCAGGGGAGAGCTCGCGCTCAACGCCGTCAAGGGTGGTGATTTTCTCGCCCTGTGCCGCATTTCTTACATTTATCTGTCCGCCCTCAACGTATCTGAGGTCAAATGCGTGCATAGGTCTGCCGTATTCGAGCATAACGTAGTTTGTGATGTCAACAAAGTTATTGATAGGGCGCACACCGGAAGCTCTGAGCCTTTCTCTCATCCAGCGGGGAGAGGGCTCGATCCTGACGTTTTTGACTATCGCACCGATGTATCTCTTGCAGAGGTCGGTATTGTGTATCTTAACGCTGAGCATATCGTGGATATTGCCCTTGACGCCCTTATATTCGGGCTTGTTTACCCTGAGCTCTGTGTTGAAGGTTGCGGCTGTCTCTCTTGCAAGGCCGATGACCGACATACAGTCGGGGCGGTTAGAGGTTATCTCAAACTCAACACAGGTGTCATCAAAGCCTATAGCCTTTCTTATATCAAGGCCTATAGTTCTGTCGCAGTCATCACCGAGAATGAAGATACCGTCCTCGATAGCGTAGGGGAAGTCATGCGTTGTGAGACCCAGCTCTTCGAGCGAGCAGAGCATACCGTTTGAAGCAACGCCCCTGAGCTTGCCCTTTGTGATCTTGACGGGCTTGCCCTCGTGCAGGACAGTTGACTTGTGCTTTGCAACGGGCACAAAGTCGCCCTTCTTAACATTCTGCGCACCCGTAACTATCTGAACGAGCTCGTCCTCGCCGACGTCTATCTGAGTTGTGAACATATGGTCAGAATCGGGGTGGCGCTCTATCTCCTTTACCTGTCCGACAACAACGTTCGAGAGGTAATCGCCCTCCTCGCTGTAGCACTCGACCTTAGAGCCCGAGAGTGTCAGACCCGAAACAAAATCCTTTATAGGCATATCGCAGTCAACGTAGTCTGCGAGCCATCTCATTGAAAGATCCATCTATACTACCTCCCTCAGAACTGTTCCAAGAATCTCATATCGTTCTCATACAGCAGTCTCATATCGTTGATGCTGTAGCGTCCCATAGTGATACGCTCAAGGCCGATACCGAATGCAAAGCCGCTGTATACCTCAGGGTCGATGCCGCAGTCAGCGAGCACCTTCGGGTGTACCATGCCGGAGCCCAGCAGCTCGACCCAGCCCTCCTGCTTGCACATTGAGCAGCCCTTGCCGTGGCAGTTGAAGCACATAAGGTCTACCTCAGCGGAAGGCTCAGTGTAAGGGAAGTGATGAGGACGGAAGCGTACCTTTGCCTCTTCGCCGTAAAGTCTCTTCATCAGAAGCTCCAGCGTTCCTTTAAGGTCAGCCATAGTGATGCCCTTGTCGATAACGAGACCCTCTATCTGGTGGAAGAGGGGAGAGTGCGTAGCGTCCACCGTATCGGAGCGGTAAACTCTTCCGGGAGAGATTATCCTGATCGGGGGCTTTTTCTTCTCCATAACTCTTATCTGAACGGACGATGTCTGCGTTCTGAGCAGAACGTTCTCATTTATATAGAAGGTGTCCTGAGTGTCTCTTGCAGGGTGATGCTTCGGCATATTGAGAGCCTCGAAGCAGTAATAGTCCTTCTCCACCTCAGGTCCGTCAACGATATCGAAGCCCATGCCGAGGAACACCTCTTCGATGTCCTCAAGTGTTGCGTTGAGGGGGTGAGGTCTTCCTATCTTTGATGCCTTGCCGGGCAGGGTGATGTCAAGCGTTTCAGCCTTCAGGCGCTGGCTTTCGGCAGCAGCCTTCAGCTCCTCCTTTTTCTTTGTGAGAGCCGAGTCGATATTCTCTCTTATCTTGTTTGCAAGCTGACCCATAGCAGGCCTTTCCTCCGGAGAGAGCCTGCCCATCTGCTTGAGGATCGCGGTTATCTCGCCCTTTTTGCCTAAAAAGCGGATACGGAAATCCTCGAGCATTTTTGCGTCTTTTACAGAGCCTAGCTCTTCGCGCGCTCTTTGTTCGATGCTTTTGAGCTCTTCTTTCATCTTATGACCTTCCTTTCAATTAACAAAAAGGTCCTGCCCCGAACCTGTCGGGACAGAACCGTATCAGCGTTTCTGTTACCACCCACCAAGGAACCATCATTCCCCTGCCTTTAACGCAGACATTGCGTCACCGCTTACTGTTGTTTCGGCAGTGCCACTCACAAGTGAACTTCGGCATGACAAGCAGCAATGCGCTTTCAGCAAAATGCGCATCTCTCTGGGGAGCATAACGTCAGCTTACTCTCTTGGTCACAGTGTTTACGTGATATTACTATTTGATTTTAACACACAAATCCCCCTATTTCAAGGGCTTAACAGAAATTTTACAATCGCCGCAGCAGTGCTTTCAGCTCTGCAAACAGAGCCTTTTGCTATGCTTTTCTGCGTGAAAGCTTCGTCGCGATAAACGCCGCTGCAAAGATAACGGCAACAAAACCGATCTCTATACCGAGGCACATCATTATCTCGCCCTTGTCAAACACTGTATCTGACAGGCTGAATATGCTGTTGTTCGCCCTGATATACCAGTATGCCGGCAGAACTCTTGCAGCCGTCAGAACACCGGAGCCCAGGAACTCCTGCGGAACGAACACGCCGCACAGGAAGCTTGAACCGAGACCGAAGATCTGAACGATGACGTTGAGGACGTTGTCATTTGAAACGAGAGCGGAAACCAGTATCGACAAGCCGGCAGAAAACGCAGCATATATTACAGAGTTCGCTACCGCATAGCCGACCTTGCCGGTATAAGCCGAGCCGAATTTATAAAGTCCTGCTATCATAAATACCGCCCAGACTGCGCACACAAAGGTCACGGCTCCGAGTATCTTGCCCAGTGTTTCCTGAGAAGGCTTTATAGATGAGCAGTGTGTTCTGTCCTTGACCTCTTTTTTGTTGAGTATGATGAGGACAGGACCCAGTGATGAGAGCACTGCCGAGAACAGCACGTAGGGCAGATACTGGAAGAAGAACGAAAGCATCTCTTCTGATGATCTGGTGTCCTGCTGATAGGAGACCTTCGTGTGAACGGCGAGGGTCTTAGCGGCTGACTTTGACGCAGTCTCAATGTCCTGACCTGTCTTTATATAAGCCGAAACGGTCTTGACATACTCGTTCATCTTGCTGTCGGCAAGGGCGTTTGAGTAGTTCTCGTGAACGTATCTTACGGTGAACAGATCATCTGTCTCCCCGCGTGAGAGCTTTTGTTCAAAGCCCTCATTCACCGTTATCGCATAGTGGATAGTGGTGTAGTAAAGGGCATCTAAAAGCTTGTCGTCATCATTTTCAAGCTTTACGATCTCGTTGCCCTTTGAGATGTACTTTACCGCGAGCTTGCTTGCCGCGGTGTTGTCCTCATCAAATATCGCAAGGCGCAGCTCTGAAGGCTTATAGGTCTCGGTCTGAGAGCTTGAGGACGAGATCGAGAACAGGATAAGAATAAAGATGCCTGTAAACAGTATCGCTGGCAGGAGCCGCTTTTTCAGAACTTTCAAAAACAGTTTATAGACTTGCATATCTGCGCCTCCTTGTCATAACAAATCCCAGAAGCGTCAGTATGACCGTGATAACGATCATCGACACGATCTTTTCCCAGTATCTCGACATATCCTCATAAACGTTGAGGCAGTAAACACTGTCTGAGATAAGCGCGGCAGGATTGACCCTGTTGAACCACGGTGCACTGAGCTCGACCTTGGCTTTCATGCCGCCGTCCATAAGGCCGCTGAAAAAGCAAAGCCCCAGTGATACGGCGTTGCAGATAGCATTCTTTGCAGCCATACCCATTCTTCCGATAGAGCCGACCATAAAGCCGAGCGATACGCCGAGGCAGCCGCCTATGAACGCTGCCAGATATACAAAGCCCAGCCTGTCTCCGTAGTCGATCCCGAGGACGAAGCGGGTATACGTCACGGCAATGACGGTGCATAAGGCCTCCTGCACGAATGTTGCGCAGAGAGATGCCGTTATCTGGATAAGCTTCGGGGTAGGGGAGACGTTTCTTCTTGCACCGAGAGCTGACAGATTAGCCTGACCGCCTATAGCAATATGCAGACCCGACAGTGAGCCGTAAAGCGCCACCATAGCGAGCAGATTGTAGAAGTACTGCACGTACATATCGGTGTTGCCGTGGGTCATCTGCTTTTTGGCAACGCTGTTCACCTCAGCTGAAAGCGTGCTCATGATATCTTCATATGAGCCGCTGCCGCTGTCCGAGACAGCCGTCAGCAAAAGCTCAGCATTGTGAGAATACTGATCGAGGAACGACTGCACTATCGTAGCCCTCAGGCCGTTTGATGCGGTCGTCATCTTAAAGCCGGAGCCCTCAAACGGGTCGCCCTCAAAGATAACGGCGCTCACCTTATCGTCTTCCAGAAGCTTCAGAGCCTTTTCTTTGGTGGTGTATTTCGCCTTGAACATCGGCTCGTCTTCCATTTTAACGTCGCCGATCACCTTTCTGAACATCTGAGCCGAAAACTCGTCAGTGTCCTCAACGACGGCAACGTTTATGGTCTCAAAGACCATCGTGTTCTCATAAACGCTCGAAAATGCCACCTTGAAGCAGGTACCCAGCGCGATAGGAAAGATTATCAGCCAGATGACTACCTCTTTCACTCTCATGCCGCTGAGGAGCTCGTACTTAAAATTATGTAAGAACATATCAGCCCTCCGAATCTCTCAGAGCCGTTCCTGTCAGCTCGAGGAATACATCGTTGAGGGTGGGCAGCTCGGAGTAAACTCTTCCGAATGAGACATCATGCTTCTGCAGGCAGTCGAGCACTCTGAGAAGATTGTGCTTTCCGCCGGAGAAATGAACGACGAGCTTCTTGTCCTCATAGGATGACTCCAGCACATGGGGCAGAGCATTTATCTCACCGAGCAGGCTCTCCTCCATCTCACACGCAAGGATAGAGATAGTCTCAGTGTTCTTTACCATCTTTTTGAGCTCTTCCTTGGTGCCCTCTGCGATCTTTCTGCCCTTGTCTATTATGGCGATGCGCGAGCATATCTGCTCTACTTCCTCCATATAGTGAGAGGTGTAGATAACAGTGGCGCCGTTTTTGTTCAGCTCGATGATGCCCTCAAGTATCTTGTTTCTTGACTGGGGGTCTACCGCAACGGTGGGCTCGTCAAGAATGATGAGCTTTGGCTTGTGAGCTATGCCGCAGGCGATGTTAAGTCTTCTCAGAAGTCCTCCCGAGAGCTTTTTAGGCCTGAACTTTACAAACTCTTCAAGCCCCGAGAACTTTATCGCATCGTCAACATACTGCTTTCTGGCAGCCTTGTCTGTCACATACAGTCCGCAGAAGTAGTCTATATTCTCATATACGGTCAGCTCTTCAAACACCGCAACGTTCTGCATAATGACACCTATATCCTTTTTGATGTCATAGGCAGTCGGCGTCATTTTCTTTCCGAAGATCTCGATGTCGCCCTTGTCAAAGTCCAGCAGCGACAGCAGACAGTTGATAGTTGTGGACTTTCCCGAACCGTTAGGTCCGAGCAGTCCGAATACCTCGCCCTCCTTGATCTCAAGGTCGAGGTCGTTGACGGCTGTGAGCTCCTTATAGCTTTTCACAAGTCCGCTGATCTTAACAACAGTTTCCATATTGCTCTCCTCCATTTATCTGATCTGTTGATCTAATATCATATCTGGCGACCATGACAAGTCCGTTCAGTGTGTTTTTCAGAAGTCTTTTGAAATACTCCTCGTCATAGTCAAAGGAATTGTTTGCAAGCAGGTCGGCAGCGCCGTGAACGCAGATAAAGAGCGAGCCGAATATCTCCTTGGCCTGAGCCTCCGTCAGCCCTGTCTTTTCACACAGGGGCTTCATAACGGGCGCGGTATGATCTGAGTCTATAAGCTCATGCAGCCCCACATTTTTAAAATGACCGGACTGAAAAATAAAGCGGAAGAGCTTCTTTTCCTCATATGCGAACCTGAGATACCTTATCCCTATGCACAGGAACCTGTCTTCAACGCTTTCGTCAGGCGTGAGAATATACTCTGTATGGAAATTATCGGCATACTCATAAACAGCAGCCTTCAGATCATACACCGTGCTGAAATGATACATCACCGGCTGAGTGGAGCAGCCGAGCGCGGCAGCTACCTTTCGCACGTTAAGGCTTTGCTCTCCCTCTTTTCTGACGATATCAAATCCTGCCCTGACTATCATATCCCTGGTGATTTTTGGTTTGGGCGGCATAATACACCTCGCTTTTTAATAATCTATGTTATATAACAAGCGTATTATATCATATCGGATCATATTTGTCAAGTGCTGCCAAGCAAAAAAAAAGAGGCACCTCACCGGTGCCTCAAATCATCTTTGCATAAAACTCCGAGAGCTTTGCTGCACAGCTTTTTATTATCTCTTTTGCGCTGTCAGCGGTCGATGTGTCTGCAAAAATGCCTTTGGAGGCTTCTTCGGCACAGCGGCGGCTGTATTCAATTGCGCACTGCAGCTGCTCAGCTTTGTCAGACTGAGAGAACCTCTCCGCCAGCCGCAGATATGACCTCGCCTTCAAAGCTGCAAGCTCATCATCAAAACCGTCAGCCTTCTCAGCCGCGATGACAGCCTCATATCTTCCTTTTATATAAGCATCCCTAAGCATAGCATACTCGCCTGCCGTCGGGGGAGTCTGTTCGTCTATCAGCCGGTTCGGGGGTATCTCCAGCACCTTGCAGAGGTATTCGAGCGTCTTTACCGACGGGTTCGCAGCTCCGCTCTCTATCTGGCTGAGCATATTGCGCGTTATGAAATCCCCCACCACCTCGTTCTGGGTGAGCTTCTTTCTCAGACGCGCCTCTTTTATCTTCTTTCCGAGCGTTACACTATCCATTTTTATCCTCCTCTCAGGCTATGTAAATTATACTTACGTAGATTATAACACAGCTTACCTCTGATTGCAATAGGTTTACAGAAATTTAACAAATGGAACTGATATTTACCAAAATCGTTTGAAAATTTGAAAAAATCCGAAAAAAGTACTTGACAAAATTCAGAAGATGGTATATACTCTATGTAAATGATACTTACGTTAGCTGTAAGTTAAGGAAGGAGAGACCGATATGAGTGCATGGTGGGAAGGATTATCATCAATATTAAAGGTGCTGTATTGTATAGCTGTACCTTCGACCTTGATACTGCTTTTGCAGACGTTTTTTGCTATGCTGGGCGGTCACGACGGCGGTGCAGGGCATGATTTCAGCGATACCTCGGGGCTTGATCTCGATCACAGCGGATTTGATCTGGGTCACGGAGGGCTTGATATCGACCACGGCGGGCTGGATATAGGTCACGGTCATCTTGATATAGGGCATGGCCATGACGGTGATATCGGCCACGGACATGATATCGACGGCGGAGACCCATCGGATTTCACCTCGATGAGAATGTTCACGCTGCAGACTGTGGTCGCGTTCCTGACGGTGTTCGGCTGGTCGGGTATCGTGCTTGTGGGCGCGAAGGTGCCTAACGGTCTTGCAGTGGGTATAGCGGCTGTGCTCGGCTTTATGACGATGCTGCTGCTTGCGAAGATAATACAGCTTTCAAAAAGGCTACAGGAAAACGGAACTGTCGATTTCAGGAATGCGATCGGAGAGGTCGGCACTGTTTACATACCCTGTCCCCCTAAGAATCAGGGGTTCGGAAAGGTTAATGTAACGGTCAACGGCAGGTTTTTTGAAGCAGACGCAATAAACTCTACCCAGACGCTGCTGCCCACGGGCTCCCGCGTGAGGGTGACGGACCTTTCGGGCGATACATTGATAGTTGAACCCGAAGAGGAGTGAGTGATGAAGCTCATTGATGAACAAACGGGGCAGCAGTTAAAGGATGCGTTCGGAAGCTATGCGCAGACCCGAAGAGATATGACGAGGGTTAAGTTTTGGGTGCTGTTGTTCTTTATACCTATCATCATTGCAAACGTGATAGCAGGCAGCGCCAAGGACAGAGCTGATCTGCTGGGCGGAAAGGAAACGATAGAGAGCTTTTTCTCCGCAAATGTGATAGCGCTGACGATCCTCGTGCTTACGGCGATATGCTTTATAGTGTTCGTCGCTAAGACGTGGAAGGGCAAGGCAGGCACCTCTATCGGCACTGTCATGGTGTATATTTTCGTTCTTATCGGGCTGACTGCCTTTATCTGTGTGCGTGCAAGTGCGCTGGCAAATATAAGGTCTGAGCTGAAAGGCCCGAGGGAGCTGAAGCTGAGCACGTATATCACCTGCAAAAACGCAGCAGGAGACTGCTTTATAGCCTTTGAGGACGGATCAGGCGACGTTCTGCTCCGGATACCTGAGGGTAAGTATGATGCTCTTGCCGATGACGAGGAAGGAAAGAGATCTGATGTGAACGTGCTGCTCACACTTGTTGAAGAGGCAGGCTATGACGATATAGAGGTCAAAAGCGGTGACGTCACCGTGAAGTACTATAATTATTCGGTAATTTATGAAAGCATAAAATAATTTTTTAGGAGGGTTTTCTATGGGAGTAGAAACAATTGTTATCATCTGTGTTATCGTAGTTGTTCTTTTCGCTGCGATAATGGCTATCCTTTCGAGGTACAGAAAGTGCCCGTCGGATAAGGTGCTGGTCATCTACGGTAAGGTCGGCACAGACAAGAATGGCCAGACGAGAAGCGCCAAGTGTATCCACGGCGGTGCTGCGTTCATCGTGCCGATAATCCAGTCGTATGAGTATATGGATCTGACGCCCATATCCATCAATGTCGATCTGAAAAACGCACTGTCTAAGCAGAATATCCGTATCGACGTGCCTTCAAGGTTCACTGTAGGTATCTCTACAGAGCCCGGAGTTATGCAGAATGCGGCAGAGAGACTTCTCGGCCTTAAAATGGTCGAGATACAGGAGCTTGCCAAGGATATCATCTTCGGTCAGCTGCGTCTTATCATCGCAACTATGGATATCGAGGAAATAAACTCTGACAGAGACAAGTTCCTCATCGCAGTTTCAAATAATGTTGAGATCGAGCTCAAAAAGATCGGTCTTAAACTCATAAACGTAAACGTTACTGATATCACCGATGAGTCGGGATATCTCGAAGCTCTCGGTAAAGAGGCTGCTGCAAAGGCTATCAACGATGCGAAGAAGTCAGTTGCAGAGAAGCACAGAGACGGTGAGATCGGTCAGGCGAACGCTCAGCAGGATCAGCGTATTCAGGTGGCTGCTGCTAACGCTAAGGCTATCGACGGTGAGAACCAGGCTAAGATCGAGGTAGCACAGTCTGAGGCTCTCAGGCGTGAGCGTGAGGCGGAAGCTCTCAAGCAGGCTACCGCTGCCGAGGCAGTTCAGGCTGCAAAGGCAAAGCAGGAGGCTTATGTTGCTCAGCAGAATGCCGAGATGACAAGAGCCGAGCTCGAAAAGGCAACACAGACCGCAGACATCATCGTAAAGGCAGAGATCTCAAAGCAGCAGGCTGAGATCGAGGCTGAGGCTCAGGCTGAGGTAGTAAGGCGCAAGGCAAAGGGTGAGGCTGACGCTATCTTCGCTAAGATGGAGGCTGAGGCTAAGGGTAATCAGGAGATACTTACCAAGCAGGCAGAAGGTATGAAGAAGCTTGTTGAGGCAGCCGGCGGAGACGCCGATGCAGCAGTTAAGCTCATCGTTGCCGACAAGCTGGAGACCCTTGTTCAGATTCAGGTAGAAGCTATCAAGAATATCAAGATCGACAAGATCACGGTCTGGGATTCTGGCGCAAACGGAGACGGAAAGGGCAGCACCGCCAACTTTCTGAGTGGACTTATGCAGTCAGTTCCTCCACTCAATGACCTCTTCAAGCAGGCAGGAATGTCTCTCCCTGATTTTCTCGGAGAGGACATTCAGGACGCTTTGAAGAAGTCAGGCGAGGAAGCGGTGAAGAGAGCTGCCGAGGACGCAGAGCCTATCGACCCCAAGGACGTTGAGATAATCGAGCAGTAAAAAATAATGCCCTGTCCTTTTGGGCGGGGCATTTGTGCGAG
>ODAI013399744.1_pt1 | contig 14789 bp, 13 predicted proteins | sample 1539321 | NCBI WGS metagenome assembly ODAI01 (sample SAMN02144231, study PRJEB22623) | gut metagenome | biome: sheep rumen | host: Ovis aries | place: New Zealand
GCTCGGCATGTAACCCATAATGTCAGCAAAGAAATTCTGTACAACAGGCAGAACGCCTCCACCTACTACCATCATCATGAAAATACCTGAAGCCTGAGCTGTGTATTTGCCTAATCCTTCTGTGGCGAGGTTGAAGATAGAGGCCCACATCACGGAGGTGCAGAGACCGCAGAGCACGAGTAGCATAGCACTCATAGGTACAGTAGTCATCTCGATGCTACCCTCAAGGATCTTTACCAATGGCATCGTTACGGTGACATCTTTCGGAGTCAGGATCGCTGCGATGATGAGGATCATGCCGACAAATGTCGTGCAGAGCATCATCTGGCGTGACGACACCTTAGCTGCGATAGCACTTGAGATTAGACGTCCGACAAGCATCAGCAGCCAGTACATTGCGGCTACGGCACCACCAATCGTGGCGGCATTGGCCAACAAACCGGCACCTTTCTCAGAGGTGTCAGAGAGGTAGAAGTTCAGACCGCCAGGAATACCGACCTCGACACCGACATACACAAAGATGGCGATAACGCCGAGCAGACAATGACGGAAAGCCCAGGGGGAATGTTCGAAGACGGTGTCTGCGGTAACCTTGCCCATCTCAGGATCTTGAATGGGGATGAAGAGCAGGGCCACAAAGGCTGCAGCAAAGACAGTCATTGCGATATACATTACAAGGTTCACGTCGGCCATCTGGGTAGATGCCGTCACTGTACCAATCAGTGCACCAACGAGCATAGGGGTCATCGTACCAGAAAGTGAGTTCAACGTACCGCCAATCATGTTCAACTGGTTACCGCGATTACCACCGCCACCCAACAGGTTCAGCATCGGGTTCACGACGGTATTCAGGATGCAGACGGCAAAACCAGAGATGAAGGCACCGAAGAGATAGATGCAGAAACCGGAGATGCCACCAGAGAAACCTGAGAGAAACTGGATAAGAACACCTACGAAACCTACGGCAATGCCGATGAGGGCTGTCTTCTTATAGCCAACTTTTGTCAGCATCTTGCCGGCAGGAATTCCCATGAACAGGTAGGCAAAGAAATTCATGAAGTTACCCATGATTCCGAGAACGTTAGAACCGCCGATTTCTGGCTGGTTCTTCCAGATGACTCCGATAGGAGCCCCCAGATTCGTTACAAACGAGATCATAGCATAGAGAAACATCATCGTAATGATGGCGATGATACTTCCATTCTGTTTAGAATTACTCATAATAATTAATAAGGTGAAATGGTCGTTTCTTTACTCTACTACGCCGAAGCGATAGATTGTCTTCTGCTTGTAACGCTGTCCAGGATTCAACACAACACTGGGGAAGTATGGACGGTTGGGTGTATCTGGGAAATGTTGAGCCTCAAAGCAGACAGCTGAACGGTATGGGAATGTACAGCCATTAGCTCCCTTATAGCCGGTAGCATAGTTGGCAGTGTAAAGCTGCATACCTGGCTCGGTTGTGTAAACCTCCATCGTACGTCCGCTCTTCGGGTCAGTTACTTTTGCAGCAAACGACAATTCGCCTTCTTCCTTCTTGTTCAAGACGTAGTTGTGGTCATAGCCCTTGCCAAATTTGATCTGCTCATGATCAGCGTTAATATCTTGACCAAAGCTCTTTGGCTTACGGAAGTCAAACGGTGTACCCTCCACTTTCAGGATCTCACCAGTCGGTATAGCTGTGGCATCGGTAGGCAGATAGAAGTCTGCGTTGATCTCACAGATCTGGTCTTCAATCGTTGGAGTAGGATCAGCGGTACCTGCCAGTGAGAAGAAGGCGTGATGCGTCAGGTTGACGATGGTTTTCTTGTTGGTGGTAGCCAGATACTCAATCACCAGTTCATTCTCATCGGTGAATGTGAACTCTACAGTTACGTCTAATTCGCCAGTGAAACCTTCCTCACCATATGATGAAATGCGATGCAGTGCCAGTGAGCGTGGACCCATCTGACGGGCATCCCACACCTTGGCATTGAAGCCTACAGCGCCACCATGAAGGTGGTTGGGGCCGTCGTTGAGAGCCAGCTGATACTCTTTGCCGTTCAGCGTAAACTGCCCTTTGCAGATACGGTTGCCCCAACGACCGATCAGCGTTGAGAGATAAGGCTCATTGCCGCTGGTAAGCTGCTGGATACTGTCGTGACCTTGGATCACGTTGCCGACCTTTCCATTCTTGTCGGGCACCATAATGGCACAGATCGCACCACCATAGTTACTAATCGCTACTTCGAAGCCTTTACGGTTTCTGAGAATGTACAAATCGGTTTTTTTACCATGAATCGTGGCCTGAAAGTTTTCTCTTTTCAGACCGCACAAATTCGCTGTTTCTGTTGTGTTCGCCATATTGATAATGTTTTAAGTTATGGATTTTTTGCAAAGTAACAGAAAAAAATCCAAACAGACGAATTTAACAACGAAAAAAATGTTTCGGATGTATTAAAAAACGCTAAATACGGTTTTTGAGGAAATCTGCAACGATATAACTGCTACCTCCAATGAACACAAAGTCCTTTTCGCCTGCTGCATTCATCGCAGCTTCGTAGGCCGTAGTCACATCAGGAAAACTTTTCCCTTCGAGTCCAAGATTCTGGGCGTAGAGAGCTAATACATTCTCAGATGCCGCCCGCTTGTTGTTGGCTTTTGTAAAATAATAGGTGGCTTCTTTCGGCAGTAAGGCCATGACACCCTCTATATCCTTGTCTTCGACCATGCCGAAGATAATGTGCATGTGTTTGCAGGAGACTTGCTGCAACTGTCGGCTCAGCCATTTCCATCCTGCCACATTGTGACCTGTATCGCAGATAGTCAGCGGTGTGTCTTTTACCTTCTGCCAACGGCCCTTAAGGCCCGTCAATTCACAGACGTTCTTAAAGGCTTCTCTGACCTCTCTGTTCTGGCAATATTGTTCATGGCTACAGACGGTGGGGTACATGTAGCCTTGCTGCTCCAACTGTCTGATGGCGCAGAGCACGGTGTTGGTGTTCTTCTCCTGATAGCTGCCGGCAAGCTCTCCCTCGATGATGCCGTAGTCCTTGGTGTGATAGATCAAGCCATTCTCAGCTACATTACAAGCTGTTACCTGCTTTTCCTCTTCGGCAAATGTGATGGGGGCGTGCTTCTCTTTAGCTACGGCTTCGAATACCGCCTTGGTCTCTGGCGTGGTCTCGCCGATAACAACAGGTACACCCTGTTTGATGATGCCGGCCTTCTCCATTGCGATCTGCTCTAACGAGTTACCGAGGAACTGTGTGTGGTCGAAGCCGATGTTAGTGATGACAGATAGGATAGGGGTGATGATGTTTGTACAGTCAAGCCTACCTCCCATTCCTACCTCAATTACGGCGAAGTCCACTTTCTTGTCGGAGAAATACTTGAAGGCCATTGCCGTTACCACCTCAAAGAAAGAAGGGGAGAGAGGTTCAAAGAATCCTCTTTCCTTTTCTACAAAGTCGATGACATAGTCCTCCTCAATGGGCTGGCCGTTGATACGGATACGCTCTGAGAAATCGACGAGATGCGGTGACGTGTAAAGTCCGACCCTATAGCCACACATCTGCAGTATGGCTGCCAGTGTGTGGGCTGAAGAGCCCTTGCCGTTGGTGCCGGCCACATGGATGGTGCGGTAGTTCTGATGCGGACGATTGAAATGATCATCGAGCTTCAGTGTGTTTACAAGCCCTTCCTTATAGCCAGAAGCCCCCTGTTTCTCGAACATCGGCATCTGGCTGTAAAGATATTCACACGTCTCCTTATAGTTCATGCGTCGATATCAGTTAAAATAGTTCTTGAAGCGTTGGAAAATAGAATCGCGCGTCTGCTTGTCACCCTTGAAGTTGTCGCTGTCGCGGAACTGTTCGATGGCGTGCTTCTCCTCGCGGCTGAGTGTACGGGGCACATAGACACTGATGTTTACCACCAGGTCGCCTTTACCAGTGCCGTAGCCTTGTACAGCGGGAAGTCCCTTGCCGCGCAGACGCATCGTTTTGCCTGGCTGTGTGCCGCTATCGAGCTTTACCTTGAGTTTCGTACCCTCGATGGTTGGTATTTCCACTTCGCCACCAAGTGCGGCTGTCGGGAAGTCGAGCAACAGGTTGTATATCAAGTCATTGCCATCGCGTACGAAAGTGCTGTGTTCCTCTTCCTCGATAAACACCTGGATGTCACCGTTTATACCGTTGTGCTGACCTGCGTTACCCTTGCCAGGAACATTGACAACCATACCTTCGGCAACACCTGCAGGGATGTTGATTTCCACCACTTCCTCACCTTTCTTGATACCCGTTCCGCCGCATTCGTGGCACTTGTTCTTGATAACCTGGCCTTCGCCGCCGCAGACGGGACATACGCTCTGCTGCTGCATCATGCCGAAGATGCTCTGCGTGGTGTGAGTGATGACACCTGTGCCATGACAGGTCTGGCAAGTCTCCTTTCCGCTGCCGTCCTCTGCACCAGAACCGTGACAATGCTCACATGGTACGTCCTTGCGGACCTTGAATTTCTTGGTGACACCCGTGTTGATTTCTTCCAGTGTAAGTTTTACCTTCAGTCTCAGGTCGCTACCGCGATGCTGCTGTGTACGATGCTGGCCGCCGAAGCCGCCGAAGCCATGTCCACCAAAAATATCACCGAACATCGAGAAGATGTCGTCCATGTTCATCGAGGCGCCGCCGAAACCACTGAATCCGCCGAAGCCGCCGCCACCCATCGGACCGTCGAAGCCAAACTGGTCATACTGCTGACGTGTCTTAGGGTCGTGGAGAATGTTATAGGCCTCAGCGGCCTCCTTGAATTTTTCCTCGGCTTCCTTATCGCCGGGGTTACGGTCGGGATGATACTTGATGGCTATCTTGCGATATGCCTTCTTGATCTCGTCTTCTGAAGCGTTTTTGTCAACGCCCAGCACCTCATAATAGTCGCGTTTCTGTGCCATATTATTGTCCTACTGCCACTTTTGCGTGGCGGATTACTTTGTCGTTCAGTTTATATCCCTGCTGCAGACAGTCGATTACCTTGCCTTTCTTGTCATCGCCCATGCCCGGAACCATTGCCACAGCCTCGTGTACGTCGGTGTCGAAGTCGGCATCCTCAGTCTCGATCTTGCTGACCCCCTGTGCTTCAAGTGTCTTCATGAACTTCTGATGGATGAGTGTCATGCCTTCGCGCAGCACTTCGGGATCGTCGGTCTTTGCGCCGTTCTCAATGGCGCGCTCCATATCGTCGATGATAGGTAGGATGGCCGTAATCACCTTCTCGCCGCCGTTGAGAATCAGCTCTGCGCGCTCTTTCAGCGTACGCTTGCGGTAGTTCTCAAACTCCGCCACGCTGCGTAGCCATTTGTCTTTCAGGTCAGCGATTTCCTCTTGTGCTTTTTCCAGTGGGTCTTTCTCTTCTTCTGCAGGTTCTGCAGTTTCTTGTTCTTGTTCTTCTGCCTCTTTGGCAGCCTCTTCGACGGGAGCCTTGTCCTGTGTCTCCTCGTCCTTGATTTCAATATCTTTTTCTGTCATAATAGCATTGTTTAATGTTCTACTCTCACATCAGCAAAAATCGTGCCGATTAATTGTACATCTTTACCTTCTGTTCTTTGATGGCTTCATCGTAGATGTAGTCATCGTAGGTCATCAGCTTGTCGATGGTGCCCTTGGGCGTCAGCTCGATGATACGGTCAGCAACGGTGTTAATGAATTCATGGTCGTGCGAGGCGAAAAGGATGTTGCCCTTGAACTGGATGAGGTTGTTGTTGAAAGCCTGAATAGACTCCAGATCCAAATGGTTGGTAGGCGTGTCCAGAATCAGGCAGTTTGCATTCTTCAACTGCATGCGTGCAATCATACAGCGCATCTTCTCACCACCGGATAGCACGTTGACGTGCTTCAGCACATCCTCCTCCTTAAAGAGCATGCGACCAAGGAAAGACTTCATCGTCACCTCATTGCCAGGTCCCCATTGCGAGAGCCAATCAACAAGGTTCATCTCACTTTGGAAGAACTCCGTATTGTCGAGTGGCAGATAGGCTGTGGTGATAGTAACCCCCCATTTATAGGTACCGGCCTGCGCTTCGCGGTTGCCGTTGATAATCTCGAAGAGGGCGGTCATGGCCTTGGGGTTATGTGAGAGGAATACGGTCTTCTGGCCCTTCTCGATGGTGAAGTTCACGTTGTCGAAGAGCACCGTTCCGTCGGCATCCACAGCCTTCAGTCCTTCCACCTCCAGAATCTGTGTGCCTGGCTCGCGCTCCATTGAGAAGATGATGCCAGGATATTTGCGGGTAGATGGCGTGATTTCTTCCACATTAAGCTTCTCCAGCATCTTCTTGCGCGAAGTGGTCTGCTTCGACTTGGCCACATTGGCAGAGAATCGGCGGATAAACTCCTCGAGTTGTTTCTTCTTCTCCTCGGCCTTCATCTTCTGGTTCTGTGCCTGGCGGAGTGCCAGCTGACTGGACTCGTACCAGAACGAGTAGTTTCCGGAGAACAGTGTCACCTTTCCGAAGTCGATATCGACGGTCTGTGTCGATACGGCGTCGAGGAAGTGACGGTCGTGGCTGACTACCAGCACGCACTGCTCCAGATTGGAGAGATATTCCTCAAGCCACTGTACGGTGTCGAGGTCAAGGTCGTTGGTAGGCTCGTCGAGCAACAGATTGTCAGGGTGTCCGAAGAGGGCCTTGGCCAGCATGACGCGCACCTTCTCGTTGTTCGAGATATCGGCCATCTGTTTGTAGTGCTGGCTTTCCTGTACACCGAGGTTCTGCAACAACTGGGCTGCTTCGCTCTCTGCCTCGTAGCCGTTCATCTCGGCAAAGGCCATCTCGAGTTCTGCGGCGCGGTTGCCGTCCTCCTCGGTCATCTCTGGCTTACTGTAGAGGGCCTCGCGCTCCTTCATGTTGTCCCACATGGGTTTGTGTCCCATGAGCACGGTGTCCATCACCGTATATTGATCGTATTTGAAGTGGTCCTGTTCCAGCACACTGAGGCGCTCTCCAGGCTGCATCTCTACGGAACCCTTGTTGGGCTCCAACTCGCCGCTGATGGCACGGAGCAGTGTTGACTTGCCGGCACCGTTGGCACCGATGATGCCATAGATATTGCCACTTGTGAACTTCAGGTTGACGTCCTTGTAGAGGACTTTCTTTCCAAACTGTATCTGCAGGTTTGTTACTGTTATCATCTCTTTCCTATACCTTATTTATTATTTTGGGCTGCAAAGGTACAAAATAAAAACGAGACTTCCAAATTTTCTACAACATTCCTTTTGTCGAGGGCAGTTCGTAGTGGTAGATGTCGCGGCGTACAGCCATCTTCAGGGCCCGTGCCAGCGCCTTGAAAATGCCTTCTATCTTATGGTGCTCGTTCTGCCCCTCGGCCTTGATGTTAAGGTTCATCTTGGCAGCATCGCTGAGCGATTTGAAGAAATGTAAGAACATTTCCGTTGGCATCTCGCCGATTTTCTCGCGTTTGAAGTCAGCGTCCCATACGAGCCAGGGGCGGCCTCCGAAGTCGAGGCATACCTGACAGAGACAGTCGTCCATCGGCAGGCAGTAGCCGTAGCGTTCGATGCCGCGCTTGTCGCCCAGTGCCTGCAGGATACATTCACCGAGGGCTATGGCCGTATCTTCGATGGTGTGGTGCTCGTCCACCTCTAGGTCTCCCTTCGTGTGAATCGTGAGGTCCATCATGCCATGCTTGCCAATCTGCTCGAGCATGTGGTCGAAGAAACCCAGACCAGTCTGGATGTCGCACTTGCCCGTGCCGTCGAGATTCACCTTGATGTGGATGTCGGTCTCCTTCGTCGTGCGGTTTATCTCTGCGATGCGTTCACCTGCAAACAATAATTCTGCAATTTTATTCCAAGTGACATCTTTATCGCTTATAATCAGAGATTTGCACCCGATGTTTCGAGCAAAGGTGCGGTCTGTTTCCCGATCGCCTATCACGTAGCTGTTGGCGATGTCATAGTCGGGGTTGTCGATATATTTTTTCACCAGTCCTGTGTTCGGCTTGCGTGTTGGTGCGTTGTCTTCCTGGAAGTGCGGGTCGATGAGAATCTCGTCGAACGTGATGCCTTCGCCTTCGAGTGTCTGCAGGATGAAATTGTGTACGGGCCAGAATGTGTCTTCGGGGAAGCTGTCTGTGCCGAGTCCGTCCTGATTGCTCACCATGATGAATTCGAAGTCTAGTTTCTCGCGAATGAAGGCGAGGTTGCGGATGGCTCCCTTCACGAACTTCAGTTTCTCGAAGCTGTCAATCTGTTCGTCGGCAGGTTCTTCGATCAGGGTACCGTCACGGTCTATAAATAAGAGCCTTTTCTTCATTTTTAGTATTCTTTTTTATGTTGAATTCTTTCTTTTCCTTCTCGCGCTGGGCAATCGAGCCACGCAGCATGTAGGTAGGTCCGATGAACGTCAGCCAAACGTAGGCCTGTATAAAGCCAGCCAGCAGGAATACGGCAATGGTGAGCCACTTCACGTATTCGGGCATACCGCTGGGGTCACCGTTGAGTACGCCCATTTGCGACTGCCAGTTGGCTGCCATCATGATGACGGTGGGCAGGCAGGTCAGCATTGCCAGCACCGATACTACGAATAGACAGACTATCCCCACAAGCAGCACCATTCCTAGATGGCGCAGCCATAAGGCGGGCTTCAGCTCAGTCTTCTGCAGCAACTGTCGCTTGTGCAGCTGTCGTGAGGCGGCGTATAGCAACAGCACGACGGATACCAGCGCCAGGCCTATGCCTGGTAGCAGCAGGGCGGGTGAGACCAGTACGGGCAAGGCAGAGGCTGTTGCCGAAAGGATAGCGAATACGACGGCCAGTGGCCAAGTATAACGGAATATCTGCCTGAATCCTGCAGCATAGAATTTATAGCCGTCGCGGATACATGCCTGACTGCTACGGCTTTTCATCAGTGTTAACTCTTTGTCTGTTTCCATTGTCATGACTTTTTTCCGCCTGCAAAGTTACTAATTTTTGGGCACTGATGTTTGCCGAGGCGCATTTTTTTTTCAATAAAGAGTTAAAAACCGTGTAATCTGCCTTGTGTGCGCGCAAAAAATAGTATCTTTGCACCTGTTATTAATTATTGTACTCGCATGAAAGAGTTAAGATGGGGCTTCATCGGCTGCGGTGAGGTGACAGAGAAGAAGAGCGGTCCTGCCTTCAGCGAGGTGGCAGGTTCGAGTGTCGTGGCGGTAATGAGCCGTTCCGAGCAGCGAGCCCGTACTTATGCCGTGCAGCATGGTATAAGCAAGTGGTACACCGATGCGCAGGAGCTCATCGACGATCCTGACGTCAATGCCGTTTATATTGCCACGCCGCCATCCAGCCACGCCACCTATGCCATCATGGCTATGAAGGCTGGTAAGCCTGTCTATGTCGAAAAGCCGCTGGCTGCCAGCTACGACGACTGTGCCCGCATCAACCGCATCTCCGAGCAGACCGGCGTGCCCTGTTTCGTAGCCTACTATCGCCGTTATCTGCCTTATTTCCAAAAGGTAAAGAAGATTGTCGCAAGTGGGCAGATTGGCAGAATCTGCAACGTGCAGATCCGCTATACGGAGCCCATGCGTGAGGCTGATCTCCAGGCCATCCGCGACCATACGCCGCTGCCTTGGCGCCTGCAGCCTGAGATAGCGGGCGGCGGTTATTTCTACGATATGGCCCCCCATCAGCTCGACCTGCTTCAGGATATGTTCGGTGTGATTCTCGAGGCTCACGGCATCTGTGCCAATCGCGGCGGATACTACACAGCGGAAGACTCTGTGAGTGCCTGCTTTAGCTTCGAGAACGGACTGCTTGGCAGTGGCTCTTGGTGTTACGTCGCCCACGAGAGCGCACGCGAGGACTGTATTGAGATCATCGGTACTGAGGGGCAGGTCAGCTTCTCGGTTTTTGACTATAAACCCATTCGCCTGCAGACCAGTCAGGGCGAGGAGCATATCAACGTGCCCAATCCGCCCTACGTGCAGTATCCGCTTATCAAGGCGGTCATCGAGCATCTGCAGGGCCTCGCCATATGTACCTGTACGAGTGTGTCGGCCACACCAGTCAACTGGGCGATGGACCGTATCCTAAGTAAGTTCTGAGGCTACTGATGAGACTGTTGCTGATAGTGCTGATGCTGGCTCTCGCCTCTGCTGTCTGTGCGGAGGAGCGCAACGATGTTCACAGCCAGCCAGCCGATACTCTCAAGCACAGGGAAATAGGACTGATCCGCGAGACCATCCGCGAACTCGACCGAACGGAGGATGAGTATATTGAGCCCCAGCACTATGAGTTCACCGTGATGCTGCAGACTACGCGCACTTTCGAGAACTTCGTGTTGCGGAGCAACGACCAGAGCATCACTCTGGCACCCGACGGGCACACTAAGATAGGACCTTTCTTCGGGTGGCGTTGGTTCTTCCTGGGCTATACGTTCGATATCAAGAACTTCGGCTTCGGCAGCGGCGGGTTGCTCAAGGAGTTCGACCTCAGCATCTATTCTTCGAAGATAGGTGTCGATGTCTTCCGCCGTCACTCGGGCAGTGACTATAAGATACGCGATGTTCAGCTGGGCGGTATCGATGGCGATCGATTTGAGGGAATGCCTTTTGGAGGTGTCGATGTGGGGATGACAGGTATCAATGCCTACTATATCTTCAACCACAAGCATTTCTCCTATCCGGCAGCCTTCAGCCAGTCCACCTGCCAGAAGATCAGTTGTGGCTCATGGATGGCAGGACTGGGGTATATCAGCAATACGCTCGACCTCGACCGCGAGGACCTGCTACGGACACTCCAAAGCCGCATGGACGCTGGCACCAAGTTGCAGCTCGACAGCGGCATGATGGTAAACGACGTCAAGTACAGCGACTTCATCCTCTCAGCAGGCTATGCCTACAACTGGGTGTTCGCCAAAAACTGGCTCTTCTGCAGCAGCGCGCAGTTGGCCGTCTCTTACAAAACCAGCTACGGTGGTCTCGCTGATGAGAAAAACCGATTCGACATCTCGAAGGTGAATCCCGATTTTGTCGGACGTTTCGCAGTGGTCTATAACAATACGCGCTGGTATGCGGGGCTGAGCACGATCTTCCGCACTAACAATTACTCGACCTCGCGGTTTAAGACAAACAATATGTACGGCACCATCAATGCCTACATTGGATATAACTTCGTACTGAAAAAGAAATACAGGAAAAGGAAATGAAATATCTATTCACATTGCTCTCTGCCCTCTGGCTGATGCAAGCTGCTGCGGCTGGTGCCGACAAGCAGGCCGTCACCTATATGAAGAAAGACAGCGTCACCGTCTGCCGACTGCTGGCAGAGGCCCGTCAGCTGCCTCCCACCGCCAACCTCCAACTTTTCTTTGCAAGGAAATTCCTGGGACTGCCCTATGTGGCACATACGCTTGAGGTTAATGACGATGAGCGTCTTGTGGTGAACACCCGTCAGCTCGACTGCACGACACTTGTTGAGAACGTCACAGCTCTCACACTCTGTGCCCAGCGCCGTCAGTACACGTGGCGCGACTTTCTCCGCACCCTTACTGCCATGCGCTATCGCGACGGTAGGATTGTTGACTATACCAGCCGTATCCATTATTTCACGGAGTGGATTACAGCCAACACCAAGGAGGGGATCGTAGCTGAGGTCCAGGCGCCTAATCCGCCGTTCTCAGCCGTCCAGCTGGTTAGCGTCAATTTCATGAGCACCCATCCTGGCAGCTACAAGGCCCTGCGCAATCACCCGGAGTACGTAGCCGCCATCCGCAAGATGGAGCGACAGGTCAGTGGACAGCGTTTCCGCTATATCCCAAAGTCGGGCGTCAGAAATCACACCCAGCTCCGTAAGGCGGTCAAGGACGGCGACATCATCGCCATTACCTGTCGCAAAAAGGGACTCGACATCGCCCACCTCGGCTTTGCCGTCTGGCGCGAGGGGAAACTCCATCTGCTCAATGCCTCACAGCTGCACGGGCAAGTCGTCGAGGAACCCATGATCCTCTATGAGTATCTGCAGCAGCACCCGACGCATACAGGCATCAGAATCATCAGAATTAACAAATAAGAATTAAAATACAGAAGAATTATGGAATTACCTGATTTTATGAGTTACGCCAACCGATTCTCGCAATCGGAGTTCGTGGAGAAAGTATCGCGCATTGCCAAGCGTGCAGGCGCCAAGCTCGTGTATGCAGCCCTCATCCTTTACTATACGCTGCAGAGTGACAAGGTGAGCAAGGCCGACAAGGCTATCATCATCGGTGCACTGGGCTATATGATCAGTCCGCTCGATGTGATCCCTGACGCCATTCCTATCGCCGGACTGACCGATGACCTCGCCGTTCTGCTCTATGTGCTGAAGAAGGTGTGGACGGATATCGACCCCGCCATCATGGAACAGGCAAAGAAGCGGCTCTCACGTTGGTTCGACGAGGAAGAGATAGCCGAGATTGGCAATCTTTTTGGCGACGAGGCTTAGACGGAAAAAACAGAAGGCTGACGGAATTATCCATCAGCCTTCTGCTTTTCTTCCGAGGTGCCTGGCGGATTCGAACCGCCGTAGACGGTTTTGCAGACCGTTGACTAAGCCACTCATCCAAGGCACCGTTTTCTGAATGCGGGTGCAAAGGTAGTCATAAATTTCGACACTGCCAAATTTTTATGCCTTTTTTTGTGACTTCCTGTCGCATTTTTCTTTTTCCGCCCTCCGTATCTGCGCTTTCAGTGAGCATCCGGCACATCCGTAACAGGGGTCGGAGGCCCTTTTGAACGCTCCATACACCCGCCAACCGGCATACACACAGGCTGTGGCAACAATCAGGATTGCTATCACCGTCTGCATATTTCCTATAGGTTCGACAACTTACGTAGCAGCACTTTGTTGATCACCTGGAATCGGTGGCTACGCCTGCCGATGTCCTCACGTACATTATTTATATTATTAAAGAAGTCGCTGAAGGCGTTCAACAGGAAATTCGGCTGGCTGTCGTCTTCGATAGCCTCTGGATTGGTCACGATCTTGATCCCCATGTGCTCAATGTGCACATCGATGTCCTTACCAGTCATGACGGGATCGCCGTCGTAGTGGATGGCGCCTTCGCAGGTTCTGTGTATCTTCAGGCTCTTGGTGCGGAAGGTCTTGATCTTCGAGTTGTTCGTCAGTGTCTTCATGAAGAGGTCTGCCGCTATCTGAGGAGCCTCCAGCGTGTCGAAGGGCTCCATGATGATCACGTCCATCAGACCGTCCTTCATGGTGGCGCCTGGGGCGATATAGGCATTGTTGCCGTATTGCGAGGCGTTGGCACAGGCGATGAGGAAGGCCTTATACTTTTTGGCGCCGGTCTCGTCCTCTACCTCGTAGGTCTCCGGCTTGTAGTTCAGTCCCTCCTTCAGCACGTTCTCCACATAGGTGATAGGTCCGCGCTTGCCGGCCTCCGCGAACTTCAGCGAGATGAAGGCGTCGAAGCCCATGCCGCAGGTGCAGAAGAATGGCAGGCCGTTGATCACGCCATAGTCGAAATTCTCGATGCGGCATTCGTTGATGATATGGATGGCCTTCTTGATATCAAGTGGCAGACAGAGGTGTCGGGCCAGTCCGTTGCCAGAACCGCATGGGATGATGCCCAGCGCCGCTTCAGTGTGTACCAGCGAGCGGGCTACCTCGTTCACGGTACCGTCGCCGCCGATGGCCACCACGATGTCGATGCCATTAGCGGCGCTCTCCTTGGCTATCTCTGCGGCGTGACCCGCATATTCTGTCAAACGGAGTTCGTAGTCGAACTGCTCCTTGTCGAGAAGCTTGTCGATCAGCCCCGGTATTTCCTTCTTCGAATGCGTGCCCGAAATCGGGTTTAGGATGAAGACTATACGTTTCTTTTCTTTCATATCTATCGGCAAAGTTACAAAAAAAGACCGAAAATAGGGTTTTTTATAAATAAAAAATACATTATTGGTACATTTATTAATAAAAACTTGCACGTTTTGATAAAAAATGTGTAACTTTGCACGCTGAAAGTTAAATATTTAATTTCTACCAGAATTAGAAATGGGACAGTTACAAGAAAAATACAAGCACTATCGTGAGCCGCAGAAGTATATGGAGGCTGACGTGTATCCTTATTTCCGCGCCATTGAGGGCAAGCAGGGAACAGAAGTTGAAATGGGCGGTCACAAGGTGCTGATGTTCGGCTCTAATGCCTATACAGGCCTGACGGGCGACCAGCGCATCATCGATGCCGCCAAGGCTGCGCTCGACAAGTATGGTTCAGGTTGTGCCGGCAGCCGCTTCCTCAATGGTACGCTCGACCTCCACGTGAAGCTCGAGAAAGAAATCTCCGAGTTCATCGGCAAGGACGACTGCCTTTGTTTCTCCACAGGCTTCTCTGTGAATCAGGGTGTGCTGGCAATGGTGGTCGGTAAGGATGACTACATCATCTGCGACGATCGCGACCACGCAAGTATCGTTGATGGGCGCCGTCTCTCCTTCGCCAAGCAGCTCCACTACAAGCACAACGACATGGAGGATCTCGAGCGCGTGCTCCAGAAACTTCCCCACGAGGCCATCAAGCTCATTGTCGTCGATGGCGTGTTCTCGATGGAGGGCGACCTGGCCAAGCTTCCGGAGATCGTCGAGCTGAAGCACAAGTACAACTGCTCGATAATGGTTGACGAGGCTCACGGAATAGGAGTCTTCGGCAAACAGGGACGCGGAGTGTGCGACCATTTCGGACTTACTGATGAAGTGGACCTCATCATGGGAACTTTCTCGAAGTCGCTGGCAAGTATCGGCGGTTTCATCGCTTCCGA
>ODAI013561401.1_pt1 | contig 14789 bp, 9 predicted proteins | sample 1539321 | NCBI WGS metagenome assembly ODAI01 (sample SAMN02144231, study PRJEB22623) | gut metagenome | biome: sheep rumen | host: Ovis aries | place: New Zealand
CGATCCGACATTACGGATGCGTACGGCATGATAAATACGCCGATGTAGCGCTCTTTTTCAAAAGCACCCGTCGTCTCATCGCAGAGACCGTGCAGGCCTTCCACGACCACGACACCGTCTTTCCCGATCGAGAGAGCCGGCTTATCAGACTCGACTCTTGTTCTCGTCATAAAGTCGAAGGTAGGTGTTACCACCTCATCTCCGCTGACGAGTCTTGCCAGGTCCATACGGGCCAGACGCATATCCAGCGTATTCACGCTCTCAAAGTCCGGACGGCCTTCGTCATCATAATTGAGTGCTTCGAGATTATAGTAGTCATCGAGAGACATGCGGATCGCCCGCTTTCCTCTGCTTTGAAGTTCACTGACCAGACGGTCGGTAAAAGTGGTTTTGCCGGAAGAGGTCGGCCCGGATACGAAAACGACCTGGACCTTCGGATTCTCGCAGACAGTCTTCGCAACTTCAGCGGTCTGGCGGACGAAGCGTGCCTCCGCTTTACTTATGAAGTCCGGCAATCCGAAAACACCCAGCATATCTTCCAGGTCATCGATCGAAACCCGGATCTTATCTGATAAATTTGCCATAGTATATATTCTCCAGTCTTACTTGTCAGTATAGTCCGACAGCACCAGCATACTGACGACCTTGTCATACCAGTACTGCAGGAAACGCGCGACACAGAACACGATGCCGGGGATCAGTACAGCCGCCAGGATAATAAGAAGGATGACTACGACAACATATACGCCGCCGGAGATAACGCCCAGTACTGTTGCAAATGTACCTGCGGTATCTACATACTTCGCCGTGAATTGTTCCAGTGTCTTATTCAGATACGAAATAAAGAAATCTTTTAAGTCTCCGGAAGAGACAGTCAGCTTGGGACGGGCCCAGGCTGTGATCATTAATGTAAGCGCGCCGACCTTGACCAGCTGGGCGCCGAGTACCGGTATCTTGCCCCACAAGGGCATTCGGTAATAGGAGAAGCAGAGTGCCGGGCAGAAGAAAAACAGCACGACAAAGATGATCACCTTCTGCAGAAAGCCGCCGGTGATCAGGCCGTTCAGTCCGCCTGTCATGTAGTTATACACGACCAGAAGATCCACGAAAACGCCATACAAAAGGAAAAGCGACAGATGACGACGATTCTCGAAATCCGTATCGCTCCAAAGACGTCCCAGTAAAAGGCCTTCTAAATAATCCACTCTCTCTTTTTCCCCTTCGAAAAACAGTTCTGCATTATTGTACCAAAAAAAGGCGGTTTCGTCACCTTTATGAGCGAGAACCGTCACGGAAAAAAATAGGATATGTACGGGGATTTCAGCGAAGCCGGAAAGAAGTTTTTGCCACTTCCTCAAGAAGGCGGCGGTAGATGCTCCACTGTTTCGGAAAATTGCTGACGCCACAGGCCTTTAGTACTTCTCCATCAGAGAAGCGGATCTCGACGGACCAGTCCTGCGGGAAAGACGTCGTCTGGGATCCCATGAGATGTCCGATGCCCTTGGCATAGTCGGTCGCCCATGACAGGACTTCCGTCTCCGGAAGGCCCTGATAGATGCGCTCGATCACCTGCGGCGCGAGGGCTCTTACGAAATCCTTGTTCCACATATGCGTATCGATCCAGGCGATCCGTCCGGCACGAAGGTCGATAGACGCTTTCAGGCTTCCTCTCCGGTATCCGGAGAGTTCAGTCTCGATGAAGACGATGTCTCTATAATCATGCTTCTTCTCACTCATCGATAGTGCCTCGTTCATCCATATCACTTCATGTGCCGTCGTCTTGCTCATGAAATCTTCACCCCGATAATAGACTGGCCTCTCGTACCGACGACCATAATGCCGTCCACTACGATCGGCGAAGATTCTGTATTATGCTGTGCATCCGGATTATCCTGACGGGTCATTCGGATGTAGGACAGTCTTTGACCATTTGTAGCATCGACCAGATGAACCTGCCCGATACTGTCGCAGATGAGAATATATGCATTTCCGTTGTCATCATAGATATCGACCGGAGAACTCCAGGAGTACATCTTCATCTCGTACTTCCAGACTTCCTGTCCCGTCTGCTTATCATATGCCACCACGAGGTTTCCGCTGTAAGTGCCCTTCGTCATACAGTAGGAGAAGATGACCAGATTGGAGATCGATCCCTTGCCGATTACCGGAGTTCCGAGCATACCGCCGTTGACATCGTCACCGGAGTTCTTACCGTTATGCGTGGAACATGTCTGCGATGTCTGCCATACGTTCTCACCGGTCATGGCATCGATCTTGTAGGTATAAGATGCTCCCTGATAATCGAGTTCATCTCTCTGCCAGTCAACTTCTGTTCCGGTATAAAGATAAACATGACCGTTTTCCTCCTCGATAACAGGAGTTACGTCGGAGTCATCATCCAGACGTCTGGACCAGATCAGCTCAAGTGTATTCAGATCGATGCAGATCAGGTTACCTGCGTTATCCGTGCACCATCCGTAGTGATCATAGATCGCCATGGAGCTCTCTATACCGAGCTGTTTTCCTTCCACGCCATCAAAGATGTACTTATACGCGATCGTCTGCGGATTGATCGAAAGCACGCCGGTGCCGACATTAAACTGAGTATTCAGTTTTACGGTATAGATCATTCCGTTCTCATTCGGGTAGATCAGTGTATCCGCATCCCCGCAGATGATCGGAGAAGAGTCGCATGCGCCCCAGCTGCTTCTGTAAGCACGGGAATCGAGACCGCACTGGAAATGCAGGAGATCAAAGTTCAGAAGACTGAAGATACGGAAACCGATCTGTCCCTTCTCACCATTATCATCGCCCTGTCCGACATAAAGGATCGGATATCCACGGGGATCGACTGCAGGAGTACCCTTGATCGTCGCGCCTACTTTCAGCGGATCTCGCGTCTTCTGTCCGTCTTCCAGATCGAAGAAATAGACATAGCCGTCCATCGCCGCGATAATGATCTCGGTCAGGTTCTGCTTGGATTTCTTCTCCGGATAGAGATTCATCAGCTGCTGTACATCCCAGCTCCACTTTACAGCCAGAGGCTGTCCTGTCCAGCCGGTACCAAACCACGGCCAGGACCACGAAGAGGACTTCAGTGAGCCGATCTTATCATATTCCCAGATCTGCTCGAGATGCTGTTCTTTTGCAGGATCGAGGGAGAACGTGCCCCATGTGGCACAGTTACGGAAATTCGTTCCGCGGAAAGTAAGGATACCGCCGACCTTCTGATAATACAGCGGATCTCCCATATGGATCTCGTCTTCTCTATGGTATCCGGTAACCTTTTCATCACCGTTATATACAGTCTGGATAGCACCGCGGCCGGTAGGAGAATACTTGTCCTGCGGTTTACCTATAAGGACATCCATATTAGCTTTGGCAGGATAGAGGTGCTGGTTCTGATAATCTTCGATCGACGGAGCCGGTGTCGGTGTCGGTGTGACAACGATAATGCCGGTCGGATCTACCGTCTCCCCCTGCTCATTCGTAACGATGGTCTGCGGCTCGGAGCTTTCGGGAGTGGTCTCCTTGAGATCTTTTTTACCTTTTTTGAGAGTCACCACGGCAAGAATGATCGTTGTGATAACGAGCACTACGGTAACAAGGAAAAGTACATACAGGCCGTTATTGTTCACACGGCGCGGTCTGTAAAACTGATTCTCATATCTTACGTTTTCGGGTCTACCCATTTTTCTCAAGCCTCATCAGATGATATTCTGCCGAAGATATACTTTTGATTTTTACATATTATCACAAAGATTCCCTTTTCGATACCGCAAACCTGCACAAAAAAACATACGCCTATATAAGGAATGAAGAAAAATCGGGTAAAACTCAAAAAAATCAGACTATTTTCCCGTGAAATCAGCGCAGTTCCGTTCTTCTTCGCATACCTGCAAGAATTCGTCACTTTGACGGCATATCTTTCATTTACAAAAGCACTTGCCCTGTACTATTATTTCAACGGTGTTTTTGAGATAGCGCACTTTACGATATGGAGATTACCGATGATCTGGATCCTTCTCACTCTGCTATATGGTCTTCTTAAGGGAGGCCGCGAGATCAGCAAGAAAAAAGCGATGGATAAAAGCTCCGTTATGGAGGTCCTCCTGATCTATACCCTGATCGGGTTTCTGATCGTCGTGCCGCGTGCCCCGCACGCGATGGGGATGGAGCCGTACCAGTACGGTCTCGTTCTTATTAAATCCTTCTCCATCTTCATCGCCTGGATGATGGGCTTTCATGCGCTAAAGCACTTGCCGGTCAGCCTCTATGGTGTTCTCGATCTTTCCCGTGTCCTTCTCGGCATGCTTCTCGGTGTGATCGTCCTGCACGAAGTTCTTCTCTGGAATCAGATCCTGGGCCTCACGCTGGTCGTCTTCGGACTCATGGCGCTGCGTTTCAAGGTCTTTGGAAAGAGAAAGGCCGAGGAAAAGGCCGAAGGTTCCGATGTCACAAGTTCCGAAAATGCTCCGGAAGGCAGCCGTACAAAGTTCGTCCTCCTCGCTTTCGGATCGTGTGTACTCAATTCCGTCTCCGCGCTTCTCGATAAGATCCTCATGAAAGATATCAGCAGCTCGCAGATGCAGTTCTGGTATATGCTTTTCCTTCTCGTTCTCTACTCGCTCTATGTCGTCGTCACGAGGACGAAGATCAGAAAGGAAGCTTTTAAAAACGGATGGATCTGGCTGATGTCGATCATGTTCGTCATCGGAGATGCATCTCTTTTCATCGCCAATGCCGACCCGAACAGCCTGATCACTGTCATGACTGTCGTCAAGCAGAGTGCCTGCTTCGTCACGATCCTGGGCGGCAAGTTTGTTTTTCATGAGAAGGGGATCGCTTACCGGCTTTTCTGCGCATCCATCATCTTCACCGGCATCATTTTCAGTACTCTGGGCGTCTGATTCAGACGTATTCCGCCGCGGCTTTTCCCGCGGCTCTTCCGCTCGCCCACGCGTGCTGCAGATTATATCCTCCGGAGATCCCGTCGATATCCATCACTTCGCCTGCGAAGAAGAGTCCTTCCGTGATCTTTGATCCCATCGTCTTGGGAGAGATCTCCCGGATATTTACACCGCCACGGGTTACATACGCGATGTCGACCGGAGTGCATTTTTCCACGTCAAAAGCACTTGCCTTGAGATTCCTTACGATCGTTTTTCTGACTTCTTTTCTCACTTCGTTGGCCGACAGATCCATCGTCTCGCCGGACAGCACCAGTATGGCCGCTTTTTCCTGAAGATGGAACGTCTCACAAAGAAGTCTCTTCATATGGCGGTTCGGGTTTTCCGTCATGGCACAAAGCAGTTTTTCTTCCACCTGATCTTCGCGAAGATCAGGAAGCATATCGATCACAAACTGTACTTTCCCCGCCGGGTATTTGCCCGTATTTACAGGAAGTTCCCGTGAAAGTCTCATCGCCGCAGGACCACTCACCCCCTGATGGGTAAACAGCAGATCTCCGCGGGCACTCTTTCCCTTCTTTCCGTCGATACGAAGATACGTCCCCACATCGGGAAGTGTGATCCCGGCAAGCGTAAACTCGGCACCGCAGTCCTCACGGCGGTCCGGCGAAGAATCTGAAAAGCTAGAGAGCAGGATCGGAGCCAGTGCCGGTGCCAGAGATGTCACGGTATGGCCGTTTCCTACAGCCAGCGCATAGCCGTCCCCTTCCGAGCCCGTATGCGGGAAACTCTTTCCACCGGTACAGAGGATCACGGCGCGGGAAGAATACTCCTCATTTTCCGTCTTTACCAGAAATCGGCTCTTTCCTTCCGGATCATGTGAGTCTTTCTCAACATATGTCACCGGGGAAGAATACTGAACCTTCACTCCTGCATCGGAAAGGGCGCGCTCAAGCGCATCACACACCGAGGCGGAAGTCTGGGAATCCGGGAAGATCCTGCCATCGTCCTCCTCATGGGAAGGAACACCTAAAGAGCGGAAGAATTCTCTAACTTCTTCCGGCGGAAATGCGTGAAATGAGGATGTCAGAAAGCGGGCATTCTCGTGATAGGCTTCCAGGAAATTATGGGGGATCCGGAGATTCGTCATATTACAGCGGCCGTGTCCGGTCAGAAGAAGTTTCTTTCCGGGACGCTCCTTCTTCTCCAGGAGCAGTACGGAAGCACCACTTTCCGATGCGGAGAAAGAGGCCATCATCCCCGAAGGGCCGGCGCCGATCACGATCACGTCAAAGTGCTTTTGCCGCGGAATACTCATCGGGTCCTCAGACTTTGTAGATAGCGGTACCGTCATCAAAGCGGATCATCTCGGTGAGATTTTCCTCGAAGAACTCCGGATAATAGTAGTCACGGGACTCCGCATTACCGTAGTAATCAGAAGACAGTATGACATAGCGGATGTTCATCTCAGAGCAGTAACGGCGGAACTCAGCGATATTATCGTTGCATCCGCAGAGCAGCCACTGGTAGTTGATCTGACGGGTCGTAGTGTCGTGGCCTGCCGACCATGCGAAGTACGGCCATCCGTAATAGACTCTGCGTCCGCTAAGGAAGAAGTCATTGACCGACCAGATCGGGGTGAGGAAGATGTCGTCTTCACCTGTATTCTTGCTGACCCAGTCCACGATCGGAGCATCCGGATGAAGCTCGATAAAACCGCCTTCATGAGTATTGACGTTATAGTAGGTGAACCACTCGCTGATACCTGTCGCAGTAAGACCGAAGGTCAGGCACAGGCAGAGGATCGCCGATGCGATCTGTACCGGGATAAATGCTTTCTTAGGCATCGCAAATCCGGACGGTTTCTTCGCCGTCTCCGCGGAATCAGAAGCTGTTTCTTTCTTCGCGATCCTGAAAGGAAGCGCGAGAAGATTTGCCAGGAGGCCTGCGACGAAGATGTCAAAGAGGATAAAGGAAACCTGGATGAACTTGTGGTTTGCCAGCACCTCGAGAGAAACCTGGCAGAAGAATGCGAAGACCATCGGGAGCGAGAAAGCGAGGATCAAGACCGGACGGTACGGGTTCTTTTTCTTTATAAGCTCATAGATCAGAAGACCGGCAAAGAGGAGAGCTGTCAGGATGACCGTCAGGAAGCCGATCTTAAAGAGATACTCCGCAATCGTGCCGAGAGAGCTGAAGATCGTGCCGATACCCGCCTTCTCTTTTCCGGCAAGTTCCGGAATAACGAAGCCGAAGTTGTACTTAAATGTCGCGACATTGGAAGCTCCGCCGGCGAAGAACCATGCCTGCGCGGAAGCGGAGATCACGGAAACAGAAGCAACGATGGCATAGCCGAGACGGAACTCGGAGAAGATCGCCATGCCGAAGAGTACGAGGAGTGCGCAGATCAGGCAGGAGCCATGGAAGAACGGCATCGCCACCGCGATCAGACAGGAAAGGATCAGGGAGCCCCACGGATGCAGCGGGTCTGCTTTTCTTCCGATCCATGCCTCACGGGAGATAAAGAACATCTTTGCCTTCTTTCCGGCGCCTTTCGCACGGGAAAGATGCAGGAACATCCTTCGGAAATGCGGCAGGAAGAGGAAGATGAGTACCAGCACCAGGCCGACACCGAGCGCCAGATGACGCTGGTTCGCATAGACATTGATCGCCCAGATGCCCCACTCATCACGGAATGTATAATCGTACCAGGCCGCCTGCTTCGTGATCGACTCGATCGCCGAGCTGAAGGAACCGCCCGGTGCAGAGGAAAGCTCAGAGAACTGATGGAATACATTCCATGCACTACGGAAAAGCACCAGTACCGGTGCGAAGATAAAAGCACTTCTTCTCGAGGAGAGAAGAACTGCAAGCGTGCCGAGAAGTGTCAGAGCGGATCCCATGCAGAGGATCGACGGCAGATTGATCGCCCAGACGATCGGAAGTCCCATCGCCTGAAGATTACCGGTCAGGAAGTAGAACATGAAGTGATACTGGATATTGTCTCCGGAGAAGTGCGGATACTGGGTCGGGAAATTCGAGCCGTTGCCGAATCCCGAAGTGATCGCCACATGCGGAGAGAAATCACTGAAGATCGAAAAGCCCAGACGGACGGTATTTCCGCTGGTGAAGCAGCTGTAAAAATATACGAAAGCAACAGCACTTACTACAACAAGGATCGATGTCAGATAGAAGATCACCGAGCCCGGATGGCGGCGGTAATCCGGAAGTTTCTTAAACCTCGGATCCTGCTGGTTTCTATAGTTTCTGAGGAAACATCTCTGCCAGAACAGGCAGGCAAGATATGCGAAGATACACATGCTGACGATATTCGCCGGCAGGAGGTTCGCAGTGTCGGCCGGAATATACGGGTGCATGATATATGCGAGGAAGTAGGTGACCCAGGAGCTGAGCAGGAGTCCGACCAGTGTGCCTGCAGGAAGAAGGAAAAGCATGGTCGGGACTTTCTCGATCGTCTCGGGCTCTGAAGCGATACCGACGAAAAGACGACGGATATCCGGGATCAGGAAACGTATCAGCTGAGTCCCGAAGAATATTGCTATGATCAAATACAAAATGGCAAGCATATTGCGACCTCCACCTACTTATACCACACTATCATACCATTCCCTCGTTTCCACGTCACGAAAAATCCTACTCTTTCATTACAAATGGCAAATTCCTCCTTGGCATATAATGAAAAAGTGTATAATCATGGCGTGTGCTTTTCGGGAAGAAAAAGCAAAAAGACGGATCGCACACTCTGAGGGGAGGTCCTTTTTTTTATGAAAATCGTAGTTTTAGCCGGCGGCATCAGCCCGGAACGTGATGTTTCTCTTTGTTCGGCAAGTCTTATTTCCAATGCACTTTTATCCAAAGGTCACGAGGTGGCTTTTGTCGATGTATATGAAGGCACGGATGCGGCCGATCTCGAGAGCTGCTTCGCAAAGCCCTCTTCCGGCAAGACATTTTCCTACTCCATCCCGGAGACCGAGCCGGATCTTCCGGCGATCATCGCATCGCACGGCGGCAGAAAAGAGCTCATCGGCCCCGGCGTCATCGAGCTTTGTAAGAAAGCGGACGCTGTCTTTATCGGATGCCACGGCGGCATGGGCGAGAACGGACGTCTTCAGGCGGTACTCGACTGCTATGATATCCCGTACACCGGTTCCGGCTATCTCGGCTGCGCCCTCGCGATGGACAAGCACCTGACCAAGACACTGCTTCTGCAATTTGATATTCCGACAGCGGACTGGGTGATCTTCGATCCTTCGAAGCAGTCCGTCGATGAGATCCGCGAAAAGATCGGATTCCCGTGTGTCGTTAAGCCGATCGGCTGTGGCAGCTCCTGCGGCGTATCCATCGTACATGACGAGTCCGAGTGGAAAGATGCGATCACCTACTCCACCAAATATGAGAATACCTGCCTGATTGAAAAGATGATCCACGGACGCGAGTTCAGTATCGGTGTTCTCGATGGGCGGGCACTCCCGATCATCGAGATCCGTCCGAAGCAGGGCTTCTATGACTATAAGAACAAATATCAGGCCAATGCGACCGAAGAGATCTGCCCGGCTCCGCTTTCCGAGGAACAGACGAAGCGTGCACAGGAACTGGCGGTGGCCGTTCACCGCGCTCTCGGTCTCGGGAACTACTCCCGTGTGGACTTCATCCTTTCCGAGGAAGACGGCGACTTCTACTGCCTCGAGGCCAATAACCTCCCGGGCATGACACCGAACAGCCTGATCCCGCAGGAAGCAAGAGCGGTCGGCATTACCTACGAAGACCTCTGCGAGAAGCTGGTACTGTCTGCCAGCCGGAAACAGTAAGAGAGTCATCAGACCTGAATCATAAAAAGCGGCGCCTCTTTCAGGCGCCGTTTTTCGTTCTCGAATAAATCATGCTTACGCGGGCCAGGCCGCAAGGAAGGAATCAAATTCATTGAGCGGCAGGGGCTTGGCGAAGTAATACCCCTGGAAGAGCTTGCATCCCATTTCAGAAAGCATCTCGAGTTGTTTTTTCGTCTCGACACCCTCGGTGAGCGAGAACATGCCGAGGTCTTCTGAGAGGTTGATGATGTTCTGGAGGATCGTTCTGGCCTTCACATCATCCGAATTGGAAGTCAGGAAACGCATGTCGATCTTCAGTACATCGACCGGCATATCCTTCAGAAGATTCAGGGAGGAATAGCCTGATCCGAAGTCATCCATCTCCACGATGAATCCCTCTTTTCTAAGATCATCCAGCACCTTCATTCTGTTCTCCACATCGGTCATCATGACGGTCTCCGTGATCTCGATACGAAGTTTGGAAGGATCAAGCGCAAACTCTTTGGTCAGTGCTTTTATCTCGGAAGCCACATCCATGAAGTAGAAATCCTTCGGAGAGATATTCACGGAGATAAAGAGATCTCTTCCCTGCTTTCCCCAGTCGGAAAGGATCTCACAGGCGCAGCGCCACATATATCTGTCGATCTCGACTATCATGCCGTTCTTTTCAAAGACCGGGATAAAATCCGATGGCGGGAGGAATCCGTCCTGCGGATGGATCCATCTGGCCAGTGCCTCAGCACCAACGATCCGGCCGTTTGAATCAACGATCGGCTGCAGATAGGGAACCACATTTCTTTTACGAAGAGCTTCCTTTAGCTGCGCGGAAATATGCTGTGCCCAGAGAACATCATTTCGGATCTTCTCATCGTAGAACGCAACGTGCGTCTGATACTCATCCTCAATCGTACTCATCGCCAGAAGCGCTCTATCAAACATGAAAGACACTTCCATATCCCGCTCGATGACTTCATACACACCCACATGGATCACGATGTTATGTTCCAGCACTCCTTCGTTCATCGTGAAATTCGTCAGATCTTCTTCCAGCTTCTTCTGATCAAATTCATTTTTTGGAACAAGAACGCCGAAGGTATCTCCACCGATCCTTCCGAACACACCATCAGATGGCACGTGATCTCTTAAGAACGTGGCAAGTTTTTTTAGCGTACGGTCACCGAATTCCGTACCGTAAACATCGTTGATCAGCTTAAAATCGAGAATGTCGATATAGTGGATCATGTAGTCCTGATCCGGATTCTCGTCCAGTTTTTTACGGATGCTTTCGAACAGGAATTCTTTGGTAAAAAGATCGGTAAGGCTGTCATGCGTCGCATTGTACCGCTCCTGCTGGAGCAGTCTCTGTTCCGCCGTAATATCCCGGATCGTAAGGAAGGAGCCGGTTATATGTCCTTTTTCATCACGGACAGTTCTCTTGGCCTGATAATAATACGAAGCCTTCGCGCCGCTTCCCACGGCCTTGACTCCGGACCACTCCGGATCCGAAAAATCATCCTTCTTTCCGAACTTCTTCTCCAGAAGTTCCGGTGATCTGTCGAACTTATCATCCTTCAGGCCGACAAGATCGATCGCGGGTTTATTCGCCCAGATACAGCGGCCGTCCGCGTCATAGAAGAAGATCGCATCCGGAATATCCGATGCCATATTTGCCAGCAGCCGGTCAAGGAGCGTCAGCGGGCGGTAATAGAGCGTGAAATAGAAGATCAGAAGCCCGAATATGCCATATCCGGCCATGGACTTCTCTACCGGGGTCCTCGAAAAAATATAATAGCTCTGCCATCCGCCCGTAAGGACCATCGTAATCAGGATCACGAAATACCGCTCCATATATACCCGGGCGGAGCGGAGCATCTTGACAAGGAAAATCAGGATCACCGCCAAGAAGATTCCATACACCACGATACGGTGATATGTCTGTCCCCAGTACGGGATCACCCGATAATACGGCCTTCCGTCCACCAGGATCGGTTCGGTATCAAATGCATGCCCGAAGATGGGATTCATCGCGTACTGGACCACATCGATCGTGAGTGCGGCATAGACCAGATAAAGCGGGATCTTCGTCGTCCGGGCGATGACACAGTATTCGAAGGTGAAATGGAGAAGCGCCATAATGACGGCATCCATTCCGATAAAGTAGATATAACAGCCGATCGTCGCAGGGATCTTCGCAGTGGAAAGAATAATGATAAGATTACCGATCATCGGAGGGATCAGCATGCCAAGCAGCATGAGAACGGCACCTTTGATCTTTCGGTAAGATCTCTCGGCCACACTCATACATGCTATTAAAGCAAGTACCATCACTATGCAAAGCCCGGCAAATGCGTATCTCATATCTCCCCCCATTAGTACAGACGCGCAAATATAATCATATCTATTTTATCTTTGAAAAATGACTATAGTATGAATAAACTGCAAAATACGCACCCACGCATCTTTAAGAATTAGATTTCGCGTAGCCTCCGCAGGCCGCAGGCCGAGGATCAGCAAGCGAAACTAATTCTTAAAGATCATAGTACATTGCAAATTCCATCGGGTGCGGCAGTTTGTTGATCTTTGATGCCGCTTTTTTATTTCTTTCGATCAGCTGCTTGAGAAGTCTTTCCGGGAAGACACCGCCGGCGGTTAAGTAGTCGTGGTCTTCTTCGAGTGCGCGGATCGCCTCATCAAGGGACGCCGGAAGTCCGGTAAGCTTTGCTTTTTCTTCGTCCGACAGGGTGTACAGGTTAAAGTCATACGGACCCCAGCCGTTCGCATGCGGATCGATCTTATTCTTGATGCCGTCGAGGCCGGCCATCAGGATCGCTGCATATGCGTAATATGGATTGCATGTCGCATCCGGATTCCTAAGTTCAAAACGCTTGGTCTCCGGTGTTTTTGCATAGGCAGGAATACGGATAACGGCAGAACGGTTACTCATCGCGTAGCCGATCGTGACCGGTGCCTCGTAGCCAGGGATCAGACGCTTATAGGAATTGGTCGAAGGATTCGTGATCGCGCAGATGGATCTGGCGTGCTTCAGCAGTCCGCCCATGAAGAAGTGGGCCGTCTCACTTAACTGCGCATAGCCGTCCTTATCGTAAAAGACCGGTTTTCCATCCTTGAGGAGCAGCATATGCACGTGCATGCCGGATCCGGCTTCTTCTGCCAGCGGCTTAGGCATAAAGGTCGCGGTCGCGCCCTCGAGCATCGCTTCGTTTTTAATAACATACTTCGCGGACATCGTGTCATCTGCGAGTTTCAGCATATCGCCGAGCTCGACTTCGATCTCCATCTGGCCGGAACCACCGACCTCCGGATGGTGGTACTTGACCCCGATGCCCCACTCCTTCATGGACAGGCACATCGAACTTCGGAGGTCATTTCGGATATCCGTCGGAAGGCTGTTGTGATAGCCCGCACCCGGCATGACCTGGAAACCGTTGTTATTCGTATCATCGCCGGAAGCGTAATGGGCCTGCGAAGTATAGATGCTTGCGGACATGTCGTAGTAATTCGTCTTATAGCGGACATCATCGAAGACGTAGAACTCGTACTCCGGTCCGATGATCATCTGATCCGCGACACCGGTCTCTTTCATATATTCGAGCGCGCGGATCGCGACATTTCTCGGATACTGGTCGAAAGGTTTATTCTCAGGAAGTGCGATGACCTTTACATCACCGATCATCGAGAGCGTCGGCACACCGCAGTAGCGGTCCATGACAGCAGAATCCAGAACGGGAATGAATACCATGTCACTGTTTTCTACAGGTGCATACCCGTAGTTACTTCCGTCAAAACCGATACCCTGCTGCATCGTACTCTCGGTAAGTCTCTCTGCCGGGATCGAAAGATGTCTCCATCTTCCGTCGATATCGGTAAGCTTAAAATCGATCATCTCGATACCCATCTCGCTGATGATCTTCTGAATGTCCTCTAACGTCTTTGCCATGGTCATTCTCCTCCTGGTATTAAGTTTTATTTCACAGACCGGATCTTCTTCCGGCCGGTATTTCTTTTTTATGCGCCGAGCAGATTCTGGTCAAATGCGAAAAGCGCCTCATTGATACGGTACATGTCGTAGTTTCTATTCCGGATGAAATACTCGACGATCACATCCGCTTTATTCGAGTGCGACAGCGCAAACCCCGCCTTCCTGAGAAAAGCCTCCGTCTCGGGAAGATCCAGTTCCAGCGCGACCGCAAATGCCAGCACTGTCTGTTTGCTCGGACGGTAATTGATGTCAGATCTGATCTTCGAGAAAAGCTTCCTGTCGATATTCGCTTTCTTATAGCATTCGGAATCCTTCATGCCCTTACTGTCGATCATGCGAAGAAGCGCCTGGGAGAAACTCTCATCCAGATTTCTAAGCGCTTCGACAAGATCGTCCGGAGCGGCGGCTTCTTCATCAAGAACTTCTCTTGCCGCACTCTCACAGTTCGCCTTAGCAGTGCTTTTCGAGCGAAAAAAGAGTGAACGGCGGTTCCCGGCGCTGGCGCTTCCTTCAAAAGCAGCAGTCTTTGCCACATCGCCGAGAAGCGGAGCAGAGCGCGGCTCTTCCGCATACATCTGGCGGAGATACCCGGAAATATCAGAATATAGATCTGTATCGAAGCGGAAACTGCCCCGGTCAAAAATCACGAGGAATACGTCCATCTCATGATTTTCCAGGAATGTGCGGATCGTGCTGACCGCGACCTCAAGGGCCTGATCCTTCGGATAGCCATACACGCCTGCGGAGATCATCGGAAATGCGACAGATTCACAGTGCTTTTCGCGCGCTAAAAGAAGGGAATTCCTGTAAGCGGAGCGGAGAAGTTCCTCCTCACCGCGATGCCCGCCCTGCCAGATCGGACCGACGGTATGGATGACGAATTTTGCGGGAAGATCATAACCGAGCGTGACCTTTGCCTCACCGGTCTTACATCCGTGAAGGGTCCGGCATTCTTCGAGAAGGCGCGGTCCTGCCGCACGGTGGATCGCACCATCGACACCGCCACCGCCGAGAAGCGACGAATTCGCCGCATTCACGATGGCATCTACC
>ODAI011115319.1_pt1 | contig 14787 bp, 13 predicted proteins | sample 1539321 | NCBI WGS metagenome assembly ODAI01 (sample SAMN02144231, study PRJEB22623) | gut metagenome | biome: sheep rumen | host: Ovis aries | place: New Zealand
CCTTTAAAAAATGTGCACTGTCAAATCCTGACCCGGTTTTTAAAGTATACATGTCTTCCTCCTTTTAAAAATATCCTGCGTCCATCCATATATAAATCAAGGCAAAACACATTTTTACAAAAGCATATAATTAATAAGATTTTATATTTTATAGAAAAAAAGCCCGGAATAAAAAATGCCATAGAAATCCCAAGAGTTCTATGGCATAGTTATACAATCTTATGCTTTAGCCCTGGTTTTTTTTATAGACAGGATGGTACAAACGAACTGTCTTATTTAACTACTATATATTTATTCATAATTCCTTATATACCAAGGAAACCTTTTACCTCATCAAGCATCTTATCTTTTTCGCATACAGTATTATGTCTTATCGGTGCGGTTCTTATATCCTCGATAGCCTGAGGCACTTTTACACCTGATAAACGGTTAAGCTCATCAACAAGCTCGAAATCAGTCTTCTTGTCATACTCGCTATCTATGGCATTCATAACACTTCTGGTAAACTTATAAGGGCTTGCTGTAGATGCTATAACTGTAGGAGTCTTATCTCCTGTTTCGTTAACATACTTATCATAAACCGAAGCCGCAACTGCAGTATGTGTATCCATAATATATGAATCACTTTCATATACTTTCTTTATGGTAGCTGCTGTCTCTGATTCAGATGCAAAATTACCATAGAAGTCAGAAAGTTCTTTTTTCATATCATCAGTAATCGTATATTCACCCTTGCCTGTAAGTGCTGTCATAAACTCTTTATTTTTAACAGCATCATTTCCGGCTATCCTGTATATAAGTCTTTCAAGATTGCTTGAAATAAGGATATCCATAGATGGTGATGATGTAAGTATAAACTCTCTGTTTCTGTTATAATTTCCTGTCGCAAAAAAGTCATATAAAACCTTATTCTCATTTGATGCACATATAAACTTATTGATAGGAAGTCCCATCTGCTTAGCATAATAGGATGCTAATATATTTCCAAAATTTCCTGTTGGTACTACTACATTTATCTTCTCACCTGCTTTTATGGTTCCGTCTGCAACAAGTCTTGTATATGCATATACATAATAAACCATCTGCGGTACAAGTCTTCCGATATTGATCGAATTGGCTGATGAGAACTGATATCCCTTTTCGTTGAGATACTTATTAAGCTGAACATCGGAAAACATATTTTTCACGCCTGTCTGGGCATCATCAAAATTACCTTTGATACCTACTACAAATGTATTGTCTCCCTTCTGTGTAACCATCTGCTTTTCCTGTATAGGACTTACACCGTTCTTTGGATAGAAAACTATAATTTTCGTACCGGGAACATCTGCAAATCCCGCCAAAGCAGCCTTTCCTGTATCACCGGAGGTCGCTGTAAGAATAACTATTTCATTATGAACATTGTTTTTCTTTGCAGAAGTTGTTAAAAGATATGGAAGAATTGAAAGTGCCATATCCTTAAATGCTATAGTTGAGCCATGGAAAAGTTCAAGATAATAAGCACCTGCTTTCTTAACCAACGGTGCAATCTCCTTAGTATCAAACTTTTCATCATATGCGCTGTTTATACAATGTTTTAACTCTTCCTCCGTGAAATCCGTAAGCATAAGCTTCATTACATTATATGCAACCTCACGATAATCCATCTTTGCAAGTTCTTCTAAAGATACATCCAATGCCGGAATGGTGTCCGGTACAAACAACCCTCCTTCATTGGCAAGTCCTTTCAGTATAGCCATAGATGCTGTTGCTGTTTCACTCGAATTTCTTGTACTCTTATATATAAGCTCCATTTTATAAATCTCCTTATGTAATAATTCACTCATATCAAAAATATAAGCTTAAATGTATATCCTATTATAACTCGTGTAAATTATGCTTTTTTGCACTATATGGAATAATAACACACAAATACACTAAAAACAAGAAAAAAAGAGACGGAATATATAAACATACCCCATCTCTTTTCTTATTGTTTATACATAAACTACTGTACAAGATAAACAGAACCATACTGTTTTCCATAGGCTCTGGCCTCATCATGTGTATTGTAATAGATATCTATATGATTTCCTTTTATTGCTCCACCGACATCCTCTACAGTGTATATCTGTCCATTTATCATAAGCTTTGTACCAAACGGATATCTGGATGTATCGGCTGCTATGGTTCTTCCTGCCACCGGTGTCGTACCACTTGCAGTTATAGGATTGCTCGGATTACTCCACTTACCACAGCATATAGCACAAGGACAATATGCAGTAAGTGTAAATTCTCCTAAGTATTGATAAGATCCATTTTCATCAGCATAAGTAATCTCCGTTAGTGCCGGTGCCTGACCTATAGCTACAAACGTCGGTGCCTGAGCTTCGGTCGTACCATCATAAGTATTAAAATCTGCTGCGGAAGCATGTTCTGAAGACGCAACAGTTATAGCTTCCTGATTTTTCTTTTCGATACTTCTTGCAGCAAGTATATCTTCAACCTGCTTTTCCGTTTTTTCGAGATTGGCAAGTTCTTCGGTCTCATAGTTTACATTAACCATATCCACATATGTGATTCCCTTTGCCTCAAAAGTTTCTCCGGCAAATGCTTCCTTACCTGAAGAAGCATCAGAAAGAGAAAGTATTACTCCGACAGACTGGTGTGATTCATTTATTTTTCCCGCCAGCGTAACCGCGGTCAATATACCAAGTGCAGCAACAACTACAGATGCACTTACCACCTGATAATACTTTGACGAAAATTCCTTTGTGACCTTTATTAATTTTTCTTTTGCATCGCTAAAGTTAAATTTCATAATATCACCTCATACATATCTTGATTATAATTCAATGGTTATTTTCGGTCAAGCATAGTCGTTCTTATTTAGTAAGATTAACTAAATTATCATCTCGAATTTGTTGATTAATAACAAAAAATATATTACAATCAGCATGTACACATATCTCATTGATAATATCGACATAAAAGAAATTATTATTAATAATTCCAACTAATAAATATGAATGCATTCAAACATTCCAATCTGAAAAGGAGTACTGAAATGGCTAAAAAATCAGGCGTATATAAAACAAAAAAGAAAAACGGAGACATATATTATCGTGCCTCTTTAACCTATAAAAGAAAACATATAAGCCTTGGAAGCTTTTCAGATCCGGAAAGCGCCAACCATGCATATAATGAAGCCAAAAAAATCATAGATGATACTTGCAAAAACTTAACCAAAGACAGCTATGACACAGATATGAAACTTGCCCATGATAAATATATATCTTTGTTAAACTTTAGAGATAACGGAATCTACCTTGCTACCCCTATATATATTTTAAAGAATTATTTTGAATACTATCTCACCCCCGATACTATACTCAAATTTGACAGAGACGATTTATTTTTCTATGCCTCCCATAAGATTCAGCAAAGAGGCGGTTACCTTTTTGTAAGCGACTATGGCAGCCAGTATAAGATTCTTGGAAGATATGGTATAAAACCATTTGCCGTTTATGGTCGGGATTATGTTATGGTCAATGATGACAAATATGATTACAGATATTCCAATATAAAAGTAATCAACAATTATACCGGCGTACAAATGGAAGAAAGAAACGGTAAGCCTGTCTATACTGCTGTCATACATAAAGTAAGCAACTACATAATCGGAAGATATGAAACAGAAGAACAGGCTGCCATTGCGTACAATAAAGCTGTCGATATCTTTCATTCAAATGGTATAAAGAAAAACTATACAAAAAATTATATTGTTTCTTTGAAAAAGGATGAATACCTTAAACTTTATGATGCCGTAATAATTTCAGATAACATCTACCGTATAAAATAATGTTGCCTTTATATCTACAATACTACTTTGGCTCATCAAATATAACCTTCATTATTTCTTCAGGAGTAAGATTATCCAACCCCTCAGGATCAGCAAGTACATTTCTGTTCCAATGCATCTGATTATAGTCTGTTAAAAAATCCGTATCTTTGATACACGTATCATAACGTGCATAGCTTTCCTGAAAATATGTGGACATATATTTTCTTGCCAGCGCTACCGCCTCACTTTCCGGCTTTCCATCCGGAGTTTTAGTTCCGCAGATTGATACAACAGGCGGAGAAGCATGCACAAAAAGAAGACTTCCATCGTTGCATCTGCCTATAACAATAAACACATGTCCGTCAGTCCCCATTATATCTCCCGGATAATACCTGTCGATACTATCCCTGCTTATCAAGGTACCACCAAATATATCCGCGTATTCACTTGTCATATCCTTTGACGGAAAAACATATCCGTTATCTCTAAATGTTTCTCCAAAAACCTGATAAGTAACATAACCGACATATCCTGTACAATCCAGTCCATCATGTATCTGATACATAGTTTCTTCAAAGTTATAACTCTCATCATTTTCTTTGTAAAACTCATACCACCTTGGACTTACTCCATATGTTATAGCTTCTGCTCCGGCACCCGAATCGTCCTCGTTCCAACCGCCCCCATAAACATAAAGAGTTGTTCCAACGGGTTCCATAGCAGCCTGAAGATATTTTTTTACTGTTGGTAATTCTGCTCTTGATTCATATACCTTATCCTCGCTGTCATATGATAATGTGTCTGAAACATTCTCGTTATAAGCCGAATCATCATTGATTCTTTCATAATCACTTAAATCATTTTGATTATCACCAAACCTAATCTCATATCTGATATCATCCTCACCAATCATCCTGCTTATGGCTGCAGTAGAAAACAAACTAAAAACAAACAACACAACATACATAAAAAAAAATCTGTTAATCAATCTTTTATCTTTAAATTCATTATCTTTAAATTCATTATCTTTAAATTCATTTTCTTTAAATTCATTTTTTTTTAAATCTCTTTCTTTTATTTTTTTATCTTTTATATTATCTATTTTTTTTCTGAAAACACTTATATTTTTATCCACAATAATACCTCACCAAAATGTACTAATATTATCCTATACATTTTAGTTCTCATTTATTCGCACGAAGTGCGAATGAGGCTTATATGAAACAGGCTGGATAGATTAAAAAAGTACTCTGTCAACATTTTGCCCGATTTACGTTAAATCAGCAGAGAAACTTCGAAGTAATTCGCTCAGAAAACGATATGTCTGAGCGTAAGCGAGTTTATCGTTTTCGTGCGAATTACAAGAAGTCGAACGCACTGATTTAGTAAATCGTTGGCAAGTCGACAGAGTACTTTTTTAATCCATACAGCCTGTTTCTACTATAAGCCTCACCTAAATGAACTTCTAAAAATAAATTCCATACCAGATAAGGAAGATATATATACACCATACTTTTCTCCAGTTATCCGGCTGGTCAAGGTACTCATCTTTTAACATATCATTAAGCAGATTAACATCAAAATACTTAGCTGCATTATCACTGTTAAACATTTCTCTTATCCGGCTTATATATGGTTCTTCTCTCATCCATACTCGTACCGGTACAGCAAAACCAAGCTTCTTTCTAAACGCTACCTCATCAGGTATCATATGGCTTGCAGCCTTACGAAATACTATCTTGCTCTCCTCAAGACTTGCCTCATATTCAGTAGGAATACAAGTAGCCACTTCACAGATTCTTGAATCAAGGAAAGGTGTCCTTGCGATAAGTCCGTTAGCCTTACTCATCTTCTCGGCATTTAACATAATATCGCCTTCAAACCAGACATTTAAGTCGCAAAGCCACATTTTTGTAAGATCACCGGTATTCTCATCAAAATCATATAAGCTTCTTGCAAGTTCAAGAGGTGTCAAATCACCTTTATAATTCTTTAAAACCTTACTCTTTTCCTTCTCACTCATAACTTTGGTATTACCTATATAATAAGTCTCAACCGGTGCCGAATTATAATCCGGATTGTTGCTGTTGACAAGACGTCTTACATATGCATGATAACCACAGAAAAGCTCGTCCGCACCTTCACCCGAATAACAGACATCCACATATTTTTTTGCTCCGCGGCATGCAAGATAAAATGCGATAGTAGAAGCATCGGCAAGCGGCTGTTCCATAGCCTTCATCGCTTCAGGTACAACTCCAAAATAATCTTCAGGAGTAACCTTGACTCTTATATGTTCTGCGCCTAAGTACTCTGCCGATTTTGCCGCAAGTTCCGATTCATCAAAATCCTTATTGTCATAAGCTGTTGAAAAGGTGTTCTTCGGTTTGGTAAGTGCCGCCAGATAAGCCGAATCAACACCTCCCGAAAGGAAGTTTCCGTATGCTTCCCCTTCTATCTTCCAGTCATCTATAATTTCGTTTAAAGTATTATTTACAAGTTCTGCATATTCATCAGGTGTCTTGCTGCTATCACCCTTATAAGTAAGTTTCCAATATCTTTTTATATCAAGCTTTTTATCTGCATTATTATACTCAAGCATAAATCCCGGCATAAGTTTCTTTATACCCTTAAAAAATGTATCTGAGCCCGGAAGATAAGAATAAGTAAGAAACAGTTCAAGCGCCTGCTCATTTAATTCATTCTTATAGCTTCCGCTATCAAGAATTTCATTAATGGAAAGACCAAACACGACACTCTTATCCTCAGTTACATAATAATACATCGATTCATTTCCAAATCTATCCCTTGCACAGATTATCTTATCTTCTGCCTCATCATATATGATAAATGCAAACATACCCTGAAGATGCCCGGCTAAATCACTGCCCCATTTATCATATGAAGCCTTAACATAAACCTCATCCGCTCTAGCATCAAAAGGTATACCAAGTTCCTTTGAAAGTTCTCTTTTATTGCTTATGTAACCACTGAAATTCTTAATCTCTGACATCTTTATCCTCCTGTAAATCTGTGCATTATTCTTTCTAAAAAATAAACCCACATATAATAAAAAAATCTAAACAACATTAATATTATATGTGGGTTTTATTTAAATTTCAATATCAAGTTCAACCGGACAGTGATCCGATCCAAAAATATCTGTATGTATTTTTGCATCTTTAAGCTTGTCCTTTAAATCTTCTGATACAAGGAAATAGTCGATACGCCATCCGGCATTCTTCTCACGCGCTCTGAATCTGTATGACCACCATGAGTATATATCCGTCTGATCCGGATAAAAATATCTAAAGGTATCTATAAAACCGGCGTCAAGAAGCTTAGTCATCTTATCTCTTTCCTCATCGGTAAAACCTGCATTGCGGCGATTGGTCTTAGGATTCTTAAGGTCAATTTCCTTATGGGCAACATTCATATCCCCACATACTATTACCGACTTCTTTTCTTTCAGTCCGCAGAGATAATCCCTGAAAGCATCCTCCCATGTCATACGATAATCAAGTCGTTTTAACTCATTTTGAGAGTTCGGTGTATAAACAACTATCATGTAAAAGCTATCATATTCCAGCGTAATAACACGACCTTCATGGTCATGTTCTTCTACTCCTATTCCATATGTAACATCTAAAGGCTTATGCTTGGTAAATATAGCAGTTCCCGAATAACCTTTTTTCTCTGCATAATTCCAATAATCAAAGTAGCCTTCTTTATTCCACTCAATCTGCCCTTCCTGAAGCTTGGTTTCCTGCAAACAGAAAAAATCCGCATCAAGCTTATCAAACTCTTCCATGAAGTTTTTTGACATTATTGCTCTTAAACCATTTACATTCCAAGATACCAGTTTCATATGATTACCTCTTTTGTTTCCGGATAATCAGAAAAAATATTATAGAACATTCTAATCATCCTATATTATCAGCTTAATTTATTATCCTTTAATCTGTCTAAAAGATATGGTATGGCAAGTTCAAAGCTCACACCATAATCTCTCTTGTTTGGATCATTCATAGTTTCCTTTATAGTCTCACCGGTATAGTCAACTGCAACAGCAAAACTTTCAGGAATACTCTTGCCATTCATAAGTGCACCTACACAGGTACTTGCAAATACATCTCCGGTACCATGTGAGAATAAAGGATATAATGTATTGTAATAATGGAAAAACTCCTCTGTCTCACTGTCATATCCCATAACACCGATTTTTCCTTCTTCAAGCATAACTCCTGTCAGGACACTTATACGTGCACCAAGCTTGGAAAGAGCTAAAAGCATATCCTTGATATATGCCTCATCCTGTGAAGTTCTATACTCTTTTCCTGTCATAAATGCGGCTTCGGTAAGGTTAGGAACTATTATATCCGCTTTTCCGCAAAGACCTGCCATCTTCTTTGCAAACGCTTCATCAAAGGCAGGATATAACTTTCCGTTATCAGCCATAGCCGGATCAACTATTATAAGGTTTTCACCTGTTTTGAATTTATCAAATACATGAGCCACTATATCTATCTGCTCTGTTGAGCCGAGATATCCTGTATATATGGCATCATATGTTATTTTTTCATCTACCCAGTGATCAGTGATAGGCTCAATCTGATCCTGCAAATCCTTAAATGTAAAATTACTAAACATAGTGTGAGTCGAAAGAACTGCCGTAGGTATAATACAGGTTTCAACTCCCATAGCAGAGATAATAGGTAATGCAACCGTTAGTGAACATCTTCCAAGGCACGAAATATCCTGTATCGTTAAAATTCTCTTCATAATAAATTCCTCCGTTTAATACATTTTAAATTATGTGATATTAAGGTGGTTCTAAATCAAATCCAATCATAATTTCCGCCTGTTATCGCCAGCGAAAGAAGTGCATCCATTTTTTCAACATCTTCACCCTCAAGCACCTGAATAAGCTTAGCATCTGATTGGAGATTATCCATATCTTCGTCAGGTCCTATCTCATAATCGATTTCAGCCTCACAATATGGACATGGAATTATGTCTTTAGTTTCTACATCCAAAAATTTTTCTTTACATTTCGGACATTCATAATAACCACATTTGATTGTACCATCCGGAACATAATACATCGTACTCACCCTCTTTGTATAATACATTAAACTAATAACAAGTTATAAATATTATCTATATCCCAAAAACATAGTTTTTCATAATCGTACTGCAAATCAGCAGATAAATTTTTTATTTATTTAAACATAACTATTTTAATAATCTAAGTTTCTTAGCGATTTTAACTACTATCTTTCCTTTTGGAATATCGAGTATTTCCTCTTCGGTATATCCGCCTATGCGAAGTATCATAAAAGCATAGATTATCACGGATATAAATATTGATATCAGAAGACTAAGTCCATTGGCTATCGCCGTTCTTTTAGGCATATTTATAATAGTTATATGATATACAGCCTTATATATCAAAATCGAAAATACACCCATAACTGCAGCCGAAACGGCAGGTCTTATATACACAAGTTTAAAGTCCGCCCTGTATCCAAGGTGTTTATTAATGGAACGGGAATTAAATACTACCATAAATAATGAATATACCACCGAACCGCTTACAAGTATCGCAAGACTGTAATCAGCACTTAAAACATTTAAACCTGCTATTACAAACGCCAGATGTACTATAAGGGCTATCGCCGCATTTTTTACAGGATCCGATACTTTACCTATAGCTTGAAGAACACCGTTGGTAACTGTAGAAAGTGCATAAAATATAATTGAAATACATCCTCCGGCAAGTGCATATCCCGCTCTTTTATCAGTTCCGCTAAACAAAAGCTGCATTATAGGATTGGCAAGCACAGCCATACCCACTGCTGAAGGAATCATCAAAAGCATGGTTGTCCTTATCGCTTTATTGAGTTTGGCATTTACATCTTTTACATCACCTTTACTGTAAGCACCTGATATACCCGGTATCAAAGCTGACGAAACTGCTGAGGCCACAGCTGTAGGAAGATTAATAAGCACCAGAAACTGTCTTGAATATATACCATAAGTTCTTGCAGCGGCCTTTGTTGTTATACTTTTATGTGTTATGGCACTCCAGTAAATCTTCATATCAAAAGTAGTACTTACATTATATATAAATGTAGAAAGTATAACCGGAGTAACCATAAGAAAGATAACCTTAAACAAATCCTTATAGCTTTCTTCGTGAGTATTCTTATCAGATTCAATTTTTTCTATAATGCTTATGCGTCTTCTAAGATAAACAATAAGTATAAAAATAAGGCCAGCTATAACTCCGGCAAATGTACCAAGCGCACTACCTGCAGCACCATGAACTGCAATTTTGCTCTCATCCGTTCCACCCCTGAATGGCATGGTAAATATATATGCAGCCGCCACACTGACAACAGCATTCATAATCTGTTCGATAATCTGTGATACTGCAGTCGGAACCATAGTATTGTGCGCCTGCATATATCCTCTGAAAACAGACAAAAGTCCGGAAAAGAATATCGTAGGAGCCATAATCCTAAGACACAATACCGACTGGTCAACTACCAGTGATGGTGCAAAAATAAACGTAATAGCCGCAGTAAAGCTGCCTACAACAAGTACATATATCAGAGAACACTTAAAAAGCTTGTTTGCATTTTTATATTCTTCAACAGCAAGTCTCTGTGATATAACCTTAGAAACAGCCGTTGGTATGCTGTATGTGGATATAAGCAGTATCATAAAATAGATATCATACGCTGTCGCATAATAACCATTTCCTTCTTCACCGATTATCTGATAAAGAGGAACCGCATATAACAGACCGATAATTCTTGACAAAAAACCCGCTGCCGCAAGAATTGCCGCCTGTATCATAAATCCATCTCGTCTTTTTTTCTTAGCCATTAATAAACCTCTGTAGCATAAAATATTATAGCAGATTCACCATATACGGCGAATCTGCTGATATTGTTTCCCAAATATCTATGATATTATAACCATTTTGTCACAAGGTTGCAACAAATTTTTAAACTAAAGACTTATCATATTTTGAGACATCATATTTATCTGTTATTACATATCATTAAACTGCAAAATCTATTCTGTTTCCCTTGGTTGCCTCTGCTTCAAAAGCCTTTTGGTTTTTTCCATAAGAATCATTTGAATATGTCGTCTTCATCATCGTATTGGTAGTACCACCGGCTACATAAGCTCTTCCACACTCAGGACATATAGCAGTCTTTAAAGAAACCGAAACTGATACCAGCTCTTTATTTTCTTTATTTCCTTCCGCAATTGCATTGGCTACATGCTCCTGCTCATGAGACATAACCTTCGCATACGACTCTTCCGGCCTTATCCTGCCCGGCGACTTAAAAGAAACCATCTCATCAGAGCCATCCTGATATCTTCTTTCTTTACAAGTCTGACACTCTGTCGGCTGAACTTTCGACGCACTACGGGTGGTATTGTCAGTATATACAGGTGTTACCCTGCTTACATTAGACACAGGAATTGTATAATTATTACTCATTCCATATGGGCTAATCATAATACCACGCTCCTTAAAATAACAAACAGAACAAATACTTATAGTTATTTAAATTATATATCTCACGTGAAATAATTGCAAGTAGTTTTCTTATTTTTGTCTAATTCAGTTTCTTTTGAAATTACATTTAATTACCGCCATAATATATCTGCTAAGAGGACTTTTCCAATTGACATTCGTATATATTTATAATTTAAAATCGTCCCATATATTCTTATTTTTAAAATGCTGTTCCTTATATTTTATAATATATGCCTTGCTGTCAATATAGCTTTCGTCTGAAAAACTTTCCAAAAGAGATGGTATATCTTTTTCTTCTATAAAATCATGCTCTGCATATATCTTAAGATAATTAAAACTTTCCTGCTTATTATCAAGTATAAATCTGATAGCATCTGATTTATGTTTATTTATATGTGCTTTGTATTTTTCCATATAGCTTACGGAAGGTTCTTTTGCAGACTTTAACCTTTTTAGAATCGCTCCGCACTTTCTCTCACGTTGTTTTTTCTTATAATATTCTATGTCATTTTCAGGATCTTCGTAATCTTCTTCTCCTCCGGCTAAAAATGGATTAAATCCTGTTTCATCCGGTTCATCGATATAGTCAGATAGATTTGAGTCGAACCATTTGAGCCAGCTTTCATCAAAAAGGTTTGGAAATCTATATGTTTCACTTTTTTCAAAGCATTTAACTGCAATTGCAAAGAGTTCCGGCATGTCTTCATTTACATAATATAACTGCTCCGTTTCCTGCTTTGAATATACAACTATCTTTTCAAGTTTATCATCATCCAAAAATATATCCCTGCCATATTTTTCTACGGTATCCGGCAGCCATATCTCTTTAAGCATAAGACAGTGTGCAAATGCCCAGTCACCTATTTCTTTCACACCATATGGGACAATTATCATATCAACATTCCGATTTCCAAGAACTGCTTTTTTGGGAATCTCATTATCATTTACGATATCCGGCACCAAACCTTTATTCATTTTATCGTTAAACTGTTTTTCATTTACAAGCATTACATTTAACTCCGTAATTATTTTAAATTTCTCAGTGCAGCTTCATACTCTCCGTAGCTTTTGGTTTTTAAAATATTTCTTACAGCTCTCTCTGATTCGGGATATAATTCTTTCCAATAAGTCCACAGCTCTTTCATATGAAATAATACATTTTTATCCGGAGACATAATCTCCTGATAATTACGATAGATTTCATCATGGAAATCCCAAAAGCGTATATAATCAAATTTCTTATCATTATCACGATTAAAAAATAATTTTATGAGCTCCGGATTATATAACAGACCTCTTCCTATCATAACTATATCCGATACCTTTTTTTCTTCTACATAATTTTGATCATATTTTTCTATATCGTCCGCACTAAACAGGTTTCCATTATAAACCACAGGATTAATGCTATGTTCCACAGCATAATCATAAAATTCCATTCTCGGCTTTCCCTTATAATAGTCTTTTTCTATACGTGGATGTATTATAAGCTCAGATATGGGATACTTATTATAGATTTCCAATATATCATAAAACTCATCCGGTTCAAATCTTCCAAGTCGTGTTTTAACAGAGATTATCACATTATTCGAACCGCTCCACTCATATATATCATCAAAGAGCCGCTCCATCTCATACCATTCTGTTAAAAAACCCGCTCCTTTTTTTTTGGCGCAGACAGTTCCCGACGGACATCCAAGATTAAGATTTAACTCCCTATATCCCATATCATATAATTCCTTTGCGGCACCGATAAAGGCCACAGAATTATTGGTAAGTATCTGTGGCACAAGATTTATGCCCTGATTATGTTCAGGGCATAGTTCTCTTATATTTTTCGGTGTCAGAAAGCAATTATCTGTAGGTGATATAAAAGGTGCGAAGTACTTTTCTATGTCTCCATAATATTTTTCATATGCATTTCTGAATATATATCTTGTTATTCCCTCAAGGGGTGCAAAGTAAAATCTCATATCTGAATCTCATATTCCTTTAACTGTGCATTATCAATTTCGTCTGATGTTATGCCATGATGCGTATTATTTATACATATTATATCCCATACTTCTCGAGGTCAACCCTTCCTTTCACAACCTTGATTCCATCTGCCTCAAGTAATTCCTGCTGCCTGCCAGGTCCGCCAAATGCAAATTCTCCTGATAATTCTCCTTTGGAATTTACAACTCTGTAACAGGGAATCTCATCAGGATACGGATTTTTATGCAGTGCATTTCCCACAGCACGACACATCTTAGGATTACCTGCCATCTCAGCAACCTTTGCATATGTAGCAACCTTTCCACGGGGAATCTTTTTAACTGCCTCATATATCTTCTTGGACGGACTATCTGTAACTATATCATAGCTTTCCTCAATCATGCGTTTAATATCATCGTCAGGTATACTACCGTCCAAAATAATAGTATTCCAATGTTCCTTATTCTGATGCCATCCGGGTATAACAGACTTAAAAGCCTTTCTCCAAAATTCCCTCCACTCCGGATCTACCTTAACATTCAAATTTATATATCCGTCTCTTTCGTAAGTCCAAAGGAATGCCTTCTTACTTTTCTTCACACGTACCAACTGCCAGTTAGTATCATGAAAAGGAGCATCCTGATATGTGTTCGGAAATGAAAGGCCATACGCAAGTGCCTCTTCTCGTGTTTTCATTTTATGCCTCCAATGTACTGCAAAACTCAGCTATTTTCTTATCATTTTCAGAATCCGGCTTATCTTTTGGATTGATAAGTATAAGTTCGACCTCAAGCTTATCAATCCCTATGAAAGCCTTTAGCCCGGACATTGCCTTATCGGCGCCGCCCCCGGCAAAGCAGACGATTGCCGCAATCTTTTTGTCGATTATTTCCTCTTTGTGTTCCTATATAAAGGTTCTTATCGGCGGTGTAATATTGCTTGCCCATATCGGAAATCCAAATATAATCCTGTTTTTTAAATTATCACTAATATGACAATATCACATCAGACAGCTATTATCAATAATAATCCTCTACCTGATTGCCGCAAACACCACATCAGCTATATAAATCATAACCATACATATGCCCTCAATCCTGCTGATTTTCCTTTTAGTAAATGCAAAAATGTACGTAATAACACTTATCACAATAAGTATTATCATATCATACAGGGACGCAAGATTTACAGCAACCGGATGTATAACTGCAGATACGCCAAGTATAAGTAAAAGGTTAAATATATTTGAGCCTACCGCATTTCCGATTGCTAGACCTGTTTCACCCTTTTTTGCTGCCACGATAGAGGTAACAAGTTCGGGAAGTGATGTTCCGACTGCAACTATGGTAAGTCCGATAAGCGTTTCGGTCATGCCTGCTGCCCTTGCGATATATTTTGCACTATAAACAACAGCCTGACCTCCGCC
>ODAI012654672.1_pt1 | contig 14787 bp, 20 predicted proteins | sample 1539321 | NCBI WGS metagenome assembly ODAI01 (sample SAMN02144231, study PRJEB22623) | gut metagenome | biome: sheep rumen | host: Ovis aries | place: New Zealand
AAAATCGACCGTATATACTCGGTTAATCGGATCGTAAGCTCCTCGGATCTCCTTACAAGAGAAAGCGTTGAGAGTCTCGAGTATAGTCTCCTTAATTAAACTCTTGAGCTCGTCTCTCTTAAGCGTCTCGATATCGTCGATCGAGATTTGAGCCGGCTCTTTATCCTCTGTCTCAACGATCTTATAAGCCTCCGGAGAGATACCGTATAACTTGGTTACGTTCTGTACGACCGCGCTCGCGTATCCGGAGCGGCAAGCCTCCGAGATCAAGTTTTTAGAAAACCCGTTCTCGATCGATATCTCGTATATCGTCTTTCCGGTTGTACTCTCGAGCAAGCTCCGGAGCTTATCGCCGTCAATCTGTATCGTTGATCTTTTCTTTTTCCTTGGAGTATCCATAATTAAGCCTCCCCTCTGAGGATCTTATTTTGTAAAGCATAATAAGCCGTCGATAAGTCTGTCGCGCTCGAGTTACTGTTTATCTTGTAATCCTTGCAAACTTGACGGAGATCGAGATTATTATCTTTACAGAGTTTAACAAAGAGCGCTTGTATCTCGGCTCCGTCCGGCTTGCTCGTCTCAGCCTTAGCCGGAGTCTTAGCCTTAGCCGGAGCCTCGCTCTCCTCTTTTGGCTCGTTCTTAAACTCCTCCTCCGCCTCCGAGTCGGAGTAAATACCGGCGTAAGCAAGACGAGAGTTTTTAAGGATAACGCGATCAATACAACGCTTTAAAGCCATAGCGTAAGGGTAAGCGTTAGTACAATTCTTAGCGGATACCTCTCCGACCTCGTATACTCCTTGATCGTCGTTAATGTAAGAATAGATAAGAGATCCGTTGTATCCGTCCTTGTCTAAGCTCATACAAGACGGTTTAAAGCGCTTGTCCGCCGGTAAGGCGTCATTTATTTTTAAGCAACCGTTATGAGAGATAATAAGACCGGTATAAGCCATTTTTCCGGACTTGGTACCGTTCATCAAGATCCAAAAGTCGTCCTCTGTTAAGACTCCTTTATACATATCAGACTCAAGAGCCTCGATCGCCTTTTTCTTAGCCTCGAGATACTTTGGAGATTGCCATACCTCGACCTCTTTACCGAGCTTAGCGTTATACTCCGCCTTTTTCTCTCCAAAATTATAAGTCTTAGCCATTATACAAGCTCCTCCTCTTTTTCCTTTTTCTCCGTAAGATCCTTAAGTCTGTTTTCGTACTCGTCCGGATAAAAAGTCTTAACAATTGTAAGGATCCTCTCGTCTCGCTTTATCGTTAAAGTCCCCTTATCGTAATAATAAGCCTCGCAAGAGTCGAGGATCGTATCGATAAGCGTCCTCAAGATCTTAGAGTCGATCTTAAGATTGATAATAGCCTCTTTAATCTCGTCCATAGTTTAAAAGTCCTCCGTTTAATTTAATAAAATCTCTGTTTTTCAGCTCCTCGAGCTCGTCTTTTGTATAAAAACAATCCTCGTCGCCGATTACTTGGTTGAGAGTCTTATATATATTACTTAAGACCTCAGCCGTTACCCCTTTTGAATTTCTGATTATCAAGACTTACTCTCCCCCTTTTGTAAATAGATAATCAAGACTTAACTTTTGCTCTGTCATTGTCTCAAGACAATTAGCGATCGCTTGCATTTCTCCGAGATTAAACTCGGTCTTACCGTTGATCTTTGAGTACATAGATCCGCAAGCGATCCCGATAATCTGAGCAAGCGCCGGCTTAGTAAGATTAGCTCTCGCCATTTCAGCCGCAAGATTAGGAAATAACTCTTTATCTCTCTCCATAAATTAACCTCCTCTCTTACAATATATTGTTAATTATTTTCAATAAATTGAAAATATATTACAACTTAAATAGTATCAATCTTTTTCAAAAAATCAACCACTAATTATAGTTAATTATAAAATTGTAATAATTAAGTGTTTTTCGTTTACAATTTAATGAAAACTAACTATTATTATTTTATAAATATTTTTTATATATGGAGGCTTAAATATGAATTTTCTAATCAACTTAGATTATCTGTTAACAGTTAATAAAATGAGTCGCTCCGAGCTTGCTCGTAAGATCGAGATCGCGCCCTCAACTATTAACGCTTGGTATACAAAAGACTATAAAGGTATAACTCTTAAAAACTTGGTTAAACTTAGTAAATGTTTCGACGTTACGATTGAGGATCTTGTCAACGGAGATATAAGATCCTTATCTTTTACCTCTGATAATTACTCGGACTCTGAATTAAAAGCGATAAAAGACTTTTCAGACTATATAAAAAGGACTCGATCTAATGAATAGCGTCGCGATCTATTTAAGAAAGTCGAGAGACGAGGAGAACGAGAGCCGAGACGTTACTCTCGCAAGACACGAAAAGTTATTACTTGAGTATTGCGAGAGAAATAATCTCCACGTTAAGAAAATATATAAAGAGGTTGTCTCCGGAGAGAGTATCGCGGCTCGTTTGGAAATGCAACGTTTATTATTAGATATCAGCTCCGGAAAGTACGACGGCGTTGTCTGTATTGAGATCGAGAGATTATCAAGAGGTAATCAAGTCGATCAAGCCGAGATCTTGGAGGTATTTAAAAAGACTCATACTAAGATTTATACACTTAATAAGATTTACGACTTTTCGACCGATAACGAGATCGACGAGGAGTTTTTCGAGTTTGGCTTATTTATGAGCCGTCGAGAGTATAAAGTAATCTGTCGACGCCTTGCTCGCGGTAGATCCGCCGCATTACTCGAGGGATATTATACCGGATCCGTTTTACCTTACGGCTTTTCAAAAGAGAAAAAAGGTAAAGGTTTTGTACTAATACCTTATGATCCGGAGGCGGATATTGTGAGGCTTATTTTCGATAAATTTATAAACGGATCCGGAGTTACTGAGATCGCTCGTTATCTTAACGATCGAGGGATAAGACCTCGCAACGCTAAACAGTTTGAGCCGTCTCGTATTAGAGAGATCCTTAAAAATAAGACTTACGCCGGTTACTTACATATAAAAAATAAAAAGATCTCCGAGACTTGGACTCGAGGTAAGCACGATCCTATTATTGATATTAAGACTTTCGAGCAAGCTCAAAGTCTTATAAATATCAGTAATCCAAGATCTAAAAAAGAGCTTATATTAAAAAACCCTCTTGCCGGTCTTGTTAAGTGCTCTGTTTGCAATAAGACAATGACTTTAACCGTAAACGGAGCCGGAGTCCCTTACTTACGTTGTGTATCCTTAAAATGTGAGACTAAGTCGACCAAGCTCGAAAAAGTCGAGGCTCAAATAATCGACGAGCTTACCAAGGAGCTTAAAAACTTTAAATATTATATTGATAATCAAGCCGAGGAGGATAATCGTAAGTCTCAAAGAATAAATAAAGAGATAAAGGTTATCGAGCAAGCGATAAAGAAAAAAGATAAAGCTCTTAATACTTGTTGCGAGTTGCTCGAGGACGGCGTTTATACACGCGATCAATACTTTACAAGAGTAAACGTATTAACGGAGGAGAGAAACGCCTTACAAGCTAATCTCGAGGCTCTGAGAGATATATCCGACGATAACTCCGAGAGCATAAGATCCGCCGTACCGATATTAACTCGTTGTATCGAGAAATATCCGGAGCTTGATATCCAAGATAAAAATAAGATCTTGAAAAGTATTATCGATAAGATTGATTACAGTAAAACAAGTAAAGGATCTTTCGATCTGAAAATATATTTAAAAATATAATTCTTTACAAGTATGTTATTTGTATGATAACATACTTGTTGTATCAGAGACGGACGGATTTATCCGTCCTTTGATGATAACTCTTACAATTGCATATAAGAGCCGAGAGGCTCGGAGGCTTGATACCGGACTGAAAGCCTTTATAAAATAAAACGAGAGTTTGGCTCAGCTTGTAACCGTGAAAAATGAGCTCGGCGCGACTTGGCTCGGCTCACAAGTCCGTAAGTCAATTGAGGGATCGGAACGTCTCAATCAAAAAAACGGGTACGGGTAGGCTTGCTCCGGTATAGGGTGCAACTCGAGATCTTGGACGGAGATTAGATCGCTTGAGAGTTGTAACGAGTCGAGGATCGAAAGCGACGTTGCGACGCGACGAGCGATAAGAGATCCGTGTTATCCTCGTTTTTCGCGAGGGTAACTCTGTCGAGTTAACGGCTCTCAGCTCTGAGGCTCGGCTCTGAACGATAAGTTAAGAGACTTGAGTCGTCAAGAGGTTATAGTTAAAAAGTTCAATAAATTGTTAATTAAAAACAATAGATTGAAACGAGTTAAACAAAGAGTTAACCAAGAGTTAAAAGAGAGTTAAAAGAGAGTTATAAACAGAGTTACGAACATTATAAACAAGAGGTTAAAGTATGGAGAGTAAAGATAAAAGACTCGAGTATCTGAAAGAGTATAACAAAGAGAAAAGGACAAGGATCTCGCTTAATCTGTCTAAGGAAACTGAGAACGATATAATCGAGGCTATTGAGAGAGAGGGTAAAGGAAATAAGCAAGCCGGAGTAAAGAAATTGATCCGTAAAGGTATTAAGTACGAGGATCAAGAAAAGACTTTTAAAGAGAGTTTTAATTAAGGAGTTAATAACAGACTTTAATTTAAAAAAACTGAGGTTTAGTTTAATAGGTAAAGCGCCGGACTTTGACTCCGGAGTTAAAAGTTCGAGTCTTTTAACCTCAACCAACTTGATATAAAATAAAAAGGATCTTTTTTCATAACAAAAGATCCTCCTATAAGAGACCGGAGCCTCTCTTACTTACCCCTCAGAGACTCCGGTCTTTTTCTTATGTTTAATATCTGATATTAAGATCCGATATAGTAAATCTCTCCTTATAAGATCTTTAATATATCCTTGTTTACTATTAACAGACTCGAGGCTCTCGATAATATCCTTATCCGTCTCTTTATTGAGCCTTAAACAGACCGTAAGAGTCTTATCCTTATTGTACTTATTGCTCGCCTTAATTTGAGCCTTGCTCGTTGCCATATTAAGACCTCCTCGAGTTTGGATAATCCGGAGCGTCCGAGTCGTCGTACTTATGGACGATCTCGATCTTATCTCGATTATCTGAGAGCTTGATTAACTTTTGCTCGTATATCCATTGTCTCGACTTTTGCCTTGATACCTCGTCCGATAATTGTCTTACCTTATCCTCAAGCTCGGAGATCACCTCCGAGTCGCTCTTATGCAAGAAAAAAAGACCGGTACAAACTGTAAACAGTATTGCGAGTAATACCTCGATTATAGTAATCATTTTAAGACGCCTCCTCTGTATAAATCTTTTCCGGACAATCTCGGTAAAAATTTTCTCGCCCCGTCCCCTCGTCTCGAGCTCCTCTTTTACATTTATGCCTTTTATAATCGTAGTAAATACAATCCCCACAACAATAAATTTTTCTGTACTCTCTCATACTTAAGCCTCCTCGTAAGTCATAAAGTAATTACCGTCAACGTATCCGTAAGGCTCGCCGTAATTGTAACCTATACAGTTAAAAAACATTACCTCCGGAGCCGTACCGTCCTCGATCTCTCTTATCGCTTGGATAACCGCCTCGTCTGAGAGCTCCGTCCTCTCTGTTATAGATCTCCCGTTAACAACCGTCGAAAACTGTCCGGATTGATTAAGGACTCCGGAGATCGTATCCGGAAAGCTCGGAGAGTTAACTCGGTTGAGTATTACCTCAGCTATTAAGATCCGCCCCTCCAAGCTCTCGGATCTGTCGCTCTCCGCCTCGACAACCGAGGAGATAAAGTAAAACTCCTCCTCAGAGATACCGGCTCTCTCGTAAGGATCTCGATAAGATCCTTTTACGGGAAATAATCCCGAGGTTGAGATTACCGCCGCCGCCGTTAATACTGTTATCGCCTTAAGCATTATTAAGCCTCCTTTTAATCAAGATATTTGTTGTTAATCCGCAACAAAGACCGATAACCTCGTATTTGTTAATAAGATCCGTCTCCTCGAGCAAATTGTAAACCTTACAATAAGCAATACTTCTTTGATTTCCGTCCTTTTCCTCAACAAAGATATTAACCGTTGTCCTCGCGTCCATAACGTCGAGTAAGTCCTTAAGTCTTGAGTTGATAGTTGCGTTCTTTTCCATTGTCTTAAGTCTCCTCTCTGATATTTGCGGAGATTAGCCGCTCCGCTCGGCTTGTTTTCTGTTTTTAATAACCTATAACCTCGATCCAATCGGGAAAATTGCCGCCCTCGTCAATTATCTTTATAAGTCCTAACTTTTCAAGAGCTTTAATCGTTCTTGTGTTAGCGGTTACGAGCGTCCTACCCTCTCTATATGCCTCGTAATACTTGCTCCAACGTCCGCCCTCGTTCGCCTTTGTTATTATCGGCTTAGCCTCCTCGAGAGACATTCCGCGAGCCTTATAATAAGTATTATTATTATATTCATACTCCTCATAAGTCTCGTAAGCTCTCGCCGTGTCGATACTCTTTTTCGCCTCGGTTAAGATCCTCTCTTGAGCCTCTGTAAGTTTCATAGCTTGCGCCCTCCTTATAATTTATAGTCTAAGTATATACTTATAAAAACGGCTTTTCAATATGTTTGTATTACAATTATGTTACAACGTTCGGAAAGTAAAAAAATAAGACTTGTCAAGTCGGGAGTATTTCCATATTTGACAAGTCTTTTAATATCTGTTTTCCGAACATTAAAAAACCTCCGAGCTCGGCTCTCTCGGAGGTAAAGTACAAAGAAAGGAGAAAGGCTTTTCTACTTTCATATAAATTTTATCATACTACTTATAAAAATCAACTCGCCGGAGATCCTCCGGAGATATCCTCGTCCGCCGCTCGGCTTGTCGGTAATACTGTCGTCGTCTTAATCAAATATCCGTGAACGGTTACGTTATAAAAGTAAGCCTCTCCGGTTGATCCCTCGTTATATAAATAAAGGTTAGTACCGTTACGAGTGTAGTTAAGAGTTTGCTCGAGGACGATATCAGACTCTTTAAAATACCAAGAGCCACAAATACCGCGCATTGTACGACCGCTCCAAGTCCTTACGCCGTTACTCTGAAAGTTATTGATACCGATCGAGGCGTAATTTTCGTTATTAGTCGATACTTGAGCCGTCAATCTGTACGCTCTCTCGTATCCGCTCGGGATATTTATACCGGAGAAAAGACCGTCAATAAGAGAGTAATTGTAAGATCCTAAGACCTTGACCGTCTGAGGCGTCGAGAGTGTATACTCGTCAAGTAGAGTTTGAGATCCGATATAAATCATATCATCAAGTACAAGTCCTCCGGACTCGACGGATCCCTCGTTGCTCGGGAAACAATTAAAACCGACGGAGCGTTTTACTCTGTCAAAATATACGATCGGGATACCTTTATCAACGGAGAAATTATAAGACGACGATCCGAGACGATCCGTAAGGATTACTTTAAGATCCCAAGCCTTAGTATTATCGAGAGTAATCGTTGTCGTTACGTCGTCTTGGAGGCTCTGTAATGCGCTCCAAGAGCTCGAGCCGCTCTCCTTAGTCTGATATTGTATCGTAATCGTATTAGCGCCTCCGAGGCTTGAGTAATCAGCGTTAACGTTAAGATCCGTCTCGGAGTAATAGTTATTTTTACGAGTGCAAGTAATGATCGCACTCGGTAAACTCCAAGCGAGCATATTAAGAGCAATATTCGCCGTCGTCGAGTTGTCTCTTGAGTCTGTTAATTTGATCGTCGCGTTAAGATTACTCGAGGAGTTGATTACTCCAAAATTAACCGTCTTATTGCTTACAGTTGATCCGGATAAAGTCTCCGATACCGGCTCCGAGTTAACAGTAATCTCGATCTTTTTTAATGTTGCATACTTAAGAGCCGTAAGGCTTGAGATCGTAAAAGCCGCCGTCGAGTTATTTTGTATTAACTTTTGGTTATCTCCGGTTATCGCCGTTGTCCTCGAGTTTGTATCTCGATAACTTACTCCGGAGATCGTCGGATTAGCGTTTACGATTGTCATTGTACGATTAAGAGTTGAGTAAGTCGCCGATCCGTTGATTACCGTCTTAACGTAAAATATAACGCTCAACGTATTACTATTAGGACTCGCCGCTCTTAGGATATTTCTCTCCGACTCTGTAAGGTTAAAGGTATAGCTCGTACCCGTCTTAGGGATATCTCGATAAGAGATATTATCAGTTGATCCCGTAAGCGATATACACGCTTGCAAGCTCGAGACCGCATTACCGGCGGAGTTAATATAATTGATCGTCGGGTTTTGTACGTCTGTAAAGTTTGGAGCGCTTGTTATCGTTGCCGATCGGCTTATCGTCGGGAGCGCCCAAGATCCGGAGCCGGTACAATTAACCGCGACGGTATAAATACCGGCTTGAGCTGAGGCGCTGAAAGACTTTGATCCGTCGGAGTTATGCGCGATCGTTAAGTTACCGCTCGCGACAACTGTACCGTTATATAACTTGATCCTTGTCGAGCTCGAGTAAACAGTTGAGCCGTTAATAACGACCTTAAAGTTACCGGCATTATACCAAGAGCTCGAGGCATTACCGGCGCCCTTAAGAGTCCAAGAGATCGTACTTGTATTATTTTCTATACTCTGAGAGCTGAGACTCCAAGAAAAAAGTAAATATCTCCCTTGATAACCGGAGGTATTAAAAGATCCACTATTTGCCATACTTTAGCCTCCTTACTGAGATATAACGGATACGAGTCCGATCCCGTCGTTAATAAGAGTATCGTTTGTATCATATACCTCGATCGGGATAAAGCGGAGCTTATTACAAAGAGTAATCTCCTCCTCGACAACACTCTTTTTCGTATGAAACTCGTCTTTATCCGCCCAAAAGATTTTATTACCGAGTCTGTCGTATCCGGCAAAACCGACGGCGGTATTCATAACCAAGTAAGAGCCGTCCTTGCCATACATTAAAAGACCGTTTTTATCGAGTTGAGCGATAAGAGTATTACTTTCGTTATACACCTCAAGACAACCGTAAGAGTTTAAATTCGAGCCGAGCTTAAGAGTACCGCCCTTAATAAGATCCGCCGTAAAATTGATAACGTTGATCGCTTGAGCGTTAAAAGTACCGTCGATAGTCCAAGCCGTCGTAAAAGTACCATATATACCCGTTTGAGAAAAAGCAATACCGGCGGAGTTGATCCTTATACAGTTACGAGCCGTCTCAGCCGGTAAGTTATCGACGATCATTATCTCGTCTCCGGAGTAAATACAGTAAGACGAGCCGAGAGCGTTCCATATTTTAGCCTCCGCGACCTCGATCGCCGCTTGTAAGTTAACTGATAACGTTTGATTATTCTCAGCGACCGCCGTATTGATCTCGGTTGTTATTGAGTTCATAAGATTAGATAACGACGCTCCGGCGGTACCAAACTCAACTTGAGTATACTCTCCAAGTATACAATCATAATCGAAAGATAAGACCGAGGCGGAGATCGATACTCCGAGCCTCTCGTCGTATACCTCGACGATATCTCCGACGTCTGTTATCTTTTCGATATTTGCGTTAAGAGTGTAGTTAATCGCCGGATATTGAGCCGTCTCGAGATACTTGTTACATTGTGCTATTAAGTCCGCTCTTAAAGCCGCTTTAAAAGTCGCCTCGTCCGGATAATCGTCCTCGTTGATATCTTGCTCAAAGGATACCGTCTTTGTATAAGGGATCTCGTATTGAGTCTCAGAGTATAAAAACAACTCGTCGAGAGTAAAACCGTCTCGACCAACCGGTAAGCACTTAGTACAAACTCCGCTCCAATCCTCAGAGACCTCGATCTCTTTTAGGTTTTTTCTATACTGTATAGTAACTCCGTTATCTTGACCGATAACGTTTCTTATCTGTAAGTTGTAATTATCCCTTACCAAGTGTCCGCCCCAACGCTCGAGGATCGTTTGTACCGCCTCGTAAAGTGATTTTCTTACGCACCTATACGACGCGATCGTCGTAACGTCTGAGAGCGTTATAAAAGGACTTGGATTATCTGTATTACTGTTAAGATAATCGAGCGCATAATTACAATTTTTCTCGACGATATTATTATCAACGATAAGATAATTTTCCGTATCATAAAAAACGTGCCAAGCCTTAGCCTTAATCTTGGATCTTGTCGTCTCGACCGGAGCCTCAAGTCTAAAGGCTTGATCTCCTTGAGGAGTCGGAGCGACGATAATATTATTAGGTTTAAGATAATCGATATACTCGATCGGAGCCTCGATCTCGAGGTAAAAGTCTCCGTTATCGACCTTATGAACAACGGCGCGAGTTGCATTTACAACCGCGTCGCCGTTTGTCTCGAAAGTTGTATCCGTCGGAGAGAATACTTTTATCATTTTTCCACCGCCTTATTTTTCGATAAGATACTCCTCAAGGCTTTTCTCAGCCTCTTTAAGCGCGTCGATATCGTTACCGTTAAGAGAATGTTTTAACAGAGCGAGGAGAGCCGTTTGAGTAATCTTATTACTCCTCTCGATCGCCTTAAATCTGTTATCGTCGTTAGTAAAATACTCGCGGAAAGTCGCGATCGTCTTGTCGATATCATCAAGCCGCCGATCTATTGTATCGAGTCGGTTGTTTTGCTCTGTCTCCGGAGCCTTAGCTCTGTCGAGGACTTTCGCAATAACTCCAATTGCCGCCGAGATCGTAACGATCGCCGCGCATATCCCGAGTATAATCGATATCAGCTCCGCCGGAGTAAATGAGATTGTATTATCCATAAGATCCCCTTTAATCAAGATTAGTAATACCGTAAATACGAGTTAAAATACAATACCCGTCGGTATCTCCGGTTAAAGCGGTAATACCGCTCGAGGTTGCTTTATATATTCTCGCATATTGACGAGCGGCGTCGTCCATAGGACGGTAAACACCGGCACAAGAGGCGGCTCCGTTTACTTGCAAAAGCAAATTACAACCGGTATTATCTCCCGACGGATCAAGAACGATATAAACCCAATTATAAGCCGATAGATTAACCGATACGTCTCCTTGAGATTGACCGCTCCAAAGTAAATTTCTTTGAGATCTAACGTTAACGGATACTTGAGAGTATCCGGCGGCATTATCTGAGGAGGCGTTATAAGTACCGTTACTCGTAATTGACTTAGTTGTAAGAGGTACGTTAACAGTAACTCGAGAGTATCCGTCCGCATTGTCTGAGGAGGCGTTATAAGTACCGTTAGCCGTGATCGTCTTTGTAACGAGCTTAGATATCGCGCCTCCGATCTTGGTAAATACAGAGCCCATAATTAAGATACCACCTTTCTTAGTACGATCGGGATATTGACCGCCGGTTTACTGTCAACAGCAACGAGAGTTATTGTATTTGTACCCGTTGTACCGTAAGTAATATAAGCGAGAGCGTCCTTAATCGCCTTATTAGTCGAGGCGTTACCCGTAGGCTCAAAACCGATAATCTCGTAATCGTCTTGAGCCGTTACTCCGTCAACCTCAAGAGTATAAGTATAAGGAGCCGAGGACGACCAACCGCTCGAGGATACTGTCGCCTTAACGAGTTTGAGCGCCTCGGAGATTAGATTGTTAATAAGATCCGTATCCGGTACGTCGTTTACGGGAAAGTCGATAACGGTACCGTCTGAGAGAGTCATACGCATAAGCATAACTCCGCCCTCCGCCTCGAGCTTTTCGATACTTGTAATCGTACCGCCGCGCTCGCCTTTTAACATTATCGTTTTAAAAACAATATCTTTCATAAATCAGCCTCCTTACATATTATTAAACCAAGACTTAATCGTATTAACTGAGATATTAGCCGGTATAACAACGTTACCGTCGTTATCGACTATATCTCGAGTATTGTAAATCATATTCTCGAAAGTCGTCTCGTCGTTAAGATCAAAATCAGAGTTAAAAAAGCTATCAAAATTCGAGGAGTATTGAGTCGTAATAGTCGGGATACTCGCGGCGGTATAAATTAAACTACCGGTATGCCAAAAGTAAGAGCCTCCGTTTGTTAGTTTTCCGCTCTCGTTAAACCTTGGATAATTTGTCTCTTGTCCGAAAAGGAAAACAACGTTAATCGACGGCGAGGACGGTCTTTTAACAATATATGCCTCCGATATATCATCAAAAGTATAACCGTATCCTTGTTGAGCTCCTCCGGCGGTAATCTTAACAAGTTGATCCAAGGTATAATTATCTTGAGCAAAAGCGTTTAAAGATAATTTTCTCTTATTACTGTATTGAGCAACAAATAACGGGTGAGTTGTCTCGGTATTAAGTCCGTAAAATTGACTTAAATATTCTCCGTATACGCTCATATTAGAAAAATCAAAAGTAATAAATCGACTTGCATAAGATAAGCCGATCATTACGGGATAACCAAACGGTACACCGCTTACAGTATAAGGATAAGTCGTCTCGTATCCAATTCGAGGCATATTAGCCTCGCCTCCTCCTACGGGGTGATAATACATACCGCCCAAGCCTAAGCCTTTTGATCTTGAGCAACCGCTCGCGTTAAAAATCGCTTGTATTGCGATCTTTTCCTTAGCCGGATATATAAAAAAGCGATCGTCTCCGATATATTGTACCCAAGCGATAAGATCCTCGTCGGTTGATTTCCAACCTTTAACCTCTCGATACATATCGATATTATTTTCGATTGATATATCATATCCGACGACTTGATTTATAATTACTGTACTCATATCGCTAAGAGGGATAACAGTACCCTCCGGATATCCGATAACAGTATTTAAAGCCTCTTGTATAGCGATTATATCAGTATTAACAGAGTCGAGAGCGTCGCTCATTTCTTGAGTTGTATATTGATCCTCCGACGAGAGGAGCTCTTGTATCTTAGATCCGATCTCTGAGATATACTCCTCGGTATAAAGTTTAACCTTACCGACGACGATATTCTCGATCGGATACTTAACCGGATCTCCGTCCTCATACTCGGGAGCCGGAGGAGTCGGAGTATAATCGCTCGTTACCTCATAATCGAGAGTTAAGCGACCTTTCATAAGAGTAATAACGTCTCCGTTAACTCTTAACTCGATATCGTAAAAATAACGACCGAGCTCGAGATCCTCCGTCTTTTCCGGAGGTATCCTTACGCAATAAGTAAGTATATCGTTCTCCGAGTCGTAAGATCTGAGACTTATTGTATCGTGTAGTGAGACCTCAAACAAAGGATCATTATCCTCGATCGTCTCCTTACAAGTTAAGATCAATCCCTCCGGACGAGTCGTCTCTCCGAGTCCTTGGAGCTGAAAAGCAAAAGACATTGTATCGCCTTTAACCATTGTTAAATCACGCTTTAAAGGATTGTAAAAGTAATCCGACATAAGATAACCTCCTTATATCCAACGAGAGTAATTATCGACTATTATCGAGCCTACTGTACCCGTATAAGAGATAGTATTACTCCCGACGTTTAACTTAATATTATCATAATTACCGGTAACTAAGCGATTAAGCAAAGTCGAGCCGGTTGAGTCCGTCGCGTTCATTGTCTCGGCGTCAATAATAATCGTTTGATTATTATTAAGGCTTATCTTTAAGATCTGTAATTGATTGAGATATATAAGGATATCTCCGGAGCCTTTAATCGTTAGTGTCGGTCTTGAATAGATATTACCGTTATTACGGATCGTAAGAGATCCGGAGGTATCCGAGGCTTTAAAAGTAAAAGTCTTAGCCGCCTCGTTATCAGAATATTTAAACGGTTGAACGTGAAAGTTAATATCAGCCGTCTTAAATCTGATAAGCCTCTCAAAATCAATTTGATCGTAAATAGCATACTTATAATACTTGTCCGGCTCGTTAGAAAAAACGACTCGACCGGAGGTATTAAAGTAATCGATTATATCGTCGATATCGTAATCGTAAGTAAGACCGATCTTAACCTTTTTCGTATAAGACGAAAAGCCGAGAGGAGTAACGATATCTCCGTCTCGTCCGTCGATCGTCTCGATCCTCGTCCTCTGTTTTGGTTTAGATATCGGAGGTAATTCCGATATCAATAACCCTTGAACAAGACGAGAGCTCTTATTATTAAGCACGATATACGGTCTTGCGTTAGCGTTCATATATTAAAGCTCCTCTCTTAAGTATATATCGCTTGAGTAACCGTCTTACGGACAAACTTACCGAGAGTAACGTCGTCCATTTCAACCGTAACACCGGTTAAAGCGTCCTCAAGTGCATTAACAAGAGTCGAGTAATCAATTACTCCGCCTCCGAGAGCTCCTCCGGTAACGTCTGTACCAACGTTAAACGACGTCGGGATCGCGTCTTGCATTTCTGAGGATACGTCTCTCATTTCATCAGCAAAACCGACGCCGATACCTTGAGCAAGATACTTACCGACCTCGTCCTCAAAGACCTTAGACGGAGAGTTGATACCGAAAAAGTTACGGATACCGGATAAGACATTATCTCCGAAAGATTGTATCTTACCAATTACCCAACTTGTCATATCGTTAATACCCTCCCACAAGCCGCGTACAAGATCTTTACCGATCTCAATAAGAGCGCTTGGTAATTGAGCAAACTTAGTCTTAACAGTATCGAAAACTTGACCGACCTTAGTCCTTAAATTGCTAATCATAGCGCTTATACCGCTAATCAACGAGCTTAAGATCTGTTTACCGGTTGCGAGGATCTGAGGCATATTACTTTTAATATACTCCGCGATCCTTAACGGGAGCTCTGTACTCAAAGTAAGTAAGCTCGGGAGCGTCTCCAAGATACCGCTTATTAAAGCCGTAAGGAGTCTTATACCGGCGTCAATAATGAGAGGTAAATTATCTAAGATCGTTTGCGAGAC
>ODAI012076632.1_pt1 | contig 14786 bp, 12 predicted proteins | sample 1539321 | NCBI WGS metagenome assembly ODAI01 (sample SAMN02144231, study PRJEB22623) | gut metagenome | biome: sheep rumen | host: Ovis aries | place: New Zealand
CTGCTGGCCCACGAGTCGCTGCACGGGGGGCAGGGTCATTCGGTCGACCTTCTGTTTGCAAGGCTGCTGTGCTGCCTGATGTGGTTCAACCCCTTTGCGTGGCTCATCATGCGTGAGATACGTGCGGTACATGAGTTCCAGGCCGACGCCGCGTCGATTGGCGCCTGCGGTCGCGAGGACTATCTGCACCTGCTCTACAGGCAGGCAACCGGTACAGGATATGGCCATATCACAAATAATTTCAAAAGTATTAACATCAAAAAACGCATTGTTATGATGAACACAAAGAAATCGCGCTACGGCGCATGGAAAGAAGCAGCGGTGCTGCCTGTGGTGGCATTGCTACTGATGGTGGGTTGCAAACCCGCAGAGCCTGCACCCGCCGATAATGCGGCTTCAGAGGAGCTTACGGTTTCCACCAACGAGCCGTCTATCGAGCCCGTGCTCTTCGACATGGAGAACGCTCCCGAAGGCTTCCAGCCTCCCGAATATGTCGGCGGCATGGATGCTTTCTACAAGTACCTCACCGACAATCTCCGCTATCCCGAGCAGGCCAAGGCCGACAACATTCAAGGCCGGGTGCTCATCCGTTTCGTGGTGATGAACGACGGCAGCATTGTCAATGTAGAGGTGGCTCGCGGCATCGGTGGCGGATGCGATGAGGAGGCTGTGCGCGTGGTCAAGGCCATGCCCAAATGGAAGCCCGCCGTCAGCGACGGCAAGCCCGTCAACGTGCAGTATGCACTGCCCATCACATTCAAGTTGCAATAGAGTGCAATAAAACAGCGAGGTGTGCGTTTTTCTTTCTGTAAGAAACAACGCACACTTTTTTTATGCGAAACATCATCTTCGACTTTGGCAATGTGCTGGTGCAGTGGCACCCTGAACAAATATATACTGCGCACTTCGGCGACGAAGCCAAGGCATGGTGGTTCCTGCGCCATGTGACCGATGCCACTTGGCGCAACCGTATAGACGCCGGCGAGAATCAAGATGCATGCATCAACGAGCTAAAAGCTCGACAGCCGGAATATGCCGATGCCATCGAACTCTATCGCTCGCACTGGAGAGACATGCTGACCGACGAGGTGCCGGGAATGCGCGAAGTGATTACCGACCTACAGAACACCGGACATGAAATATACGGTCTGACCAACTGGAGCATGGAGACCTTCCCCGAGGCTCGCGAGAGGTTCGGCATACTTCAGATGATTGACCGTTATGTGGTGAGTGGAGCCGAACGACTGGTGAAACCCGACCATCGTCTGTTCCAGGTGCTGCTGGATCGCTATCATCTAAATGCGAAGGAATGCGCCTTCATAGACGACAACCCGGACAACGTGCAAACCGCCAAAGAAATGGGAATGCAGGGAATCGTATTCACCGGAGCCGAAGACCTTCGCAAAGCTTTGAAAATATGAACAACTGTTTGACAGAAACCGCCCGCAAGCTTTTCATGAACGACCGCTATGCCACAGAACTGACCGGCATAGAGATCGTATCGGTGTCCGAACATCAGTGTATCTGTTCTCTACTTCTTGTGCACAGGCACTGCAACGCCCGCGACACGGCCATGGGCGGGGTACTGTTCACCTTGGCCGACTTTGCAGCCGCTGTAGCTGCCAATAGTGAGAATTTGTCAAAAGAAGAGTTGCACTGGGTGTCGCTCGACGCCAATATCCACTACCTCGCCCCCGCCCTGTTGGGACAACGGCTGACAGCCACCTGTACGGCACTGAAACACGGACGCACCACAGCCTTGTACCAAACCATAATAGAAAGCCCCGACAGCGGCAAACGCATTGCCGTCATCGGGACCACCATGATGCGGGTCTGAGACTACTCGCTCTTCCTCACTGATTTATATCCGCTCATCAGGCCGGTATTGGCATTGCCAATAAAAGCCAGCACCTGCTTGCCTTCGTCGGTATTGCCGTACTTTTCTTTCACCTGTTCCACTGCCTCGGAGAACGCCAGTCCCTTGACGAAGATGAGACGATAGATGTCGCTGATGCGATTGATGCTTTCCTGTGAGAAGCCTCGGCGCTGCAAACCAAGACTGTTCACACCGCAGTATTGTATCGGGTAGCGGGCCGCTTTGACAAACGGCGGAATATCCTTGTCAATCAACGCACCGCCCTGTGTAATGACATGCGATCCGATATGGATGAACTGCAGGCAGGCTGTCTTGCCGCCGAGAATCACCCAATCGCCCACAATAATATGGCCTGCAAGGGTAGCATTGTTGGCCAGCACACAACGGTCTCCCACCACACAGTCGTGTGCCACGTGCACATAGGCCATCAGCAGGTTGCTGTTGCCGATGACAGTTTTGCCGCTGGCGGCAGTGCCTCGGTTGATGGTGCAGCACTCACGGATGACATTGTCATCACCGATTTCCACAGTGGTGTATTCTCCGGCAAACTTCAGGTCCTGTGGCACCGCAGCAATCACCGCACCTGGAAAAATCTTACAATTCTTGCCAATACGGGCACCAGGGAAAATGGTCACATTGGGGCCAATCCAGGTTCCATCACCGATTTCGACATCCTCATATATGGTGGAAAAGTTACTGATCGTTACATTTTTGCCAATCTTGGCATCGGGGTGTAGGTCGTATAATACCATGTTTTATTGTTTTTCAATTGATTTCTTGTATTCCAGCAAATAACGGGCAAATGCGTTGTTGGCCTTATGACCCGGCTTGTAGATGTTGAATTTAGCATTGATCATGGAGCCGAAGAGCCGCACATCGCCGATGAAGTCGAGTAGCTTGTGCCGGGCAGGCTCGTTGGGAAAATAGGGGTCGGTGGTGTTGAGCACACCATCGTGCACCTTGAACTGGTTGACATCCTTATGGAAGGTCTTGGCCAACCGCTTCAACTGTTTGCTCGTAAGCTCCTTATTGACAAACACCAGTGCATTGTCGAGCGACCCTCCTTTAATCAGATTGAGATGCAGCAGCGGTTCTATTTCATGGAGGAAGACAAACGTGCGACAAGGGGCGATACTGGCGGCATACTCGTTGAAGTCGTTCATCTCTGCCACCTGTCTTCCTATGACGGTGTCGGCAAAATCGATCTCACACCGCACAGCGAAATGGTCGCATGGCTCCACATCAAAGACAGAGCCAGTCTTCTCGTATTCAAAATGCAACGGCTCCTTGATGGTGAAAACCTGACGCTCCACCCGTTGCTGACGCACTCCCACGCGCACCAGCTGCAGCAACCAGGGTCGTGCCGAACCGTCGATGATAGGCACCTCTCCTCCATCCAGTTCAATCAAAGCGTTATCCACATTCATGCCATGCAATGCCGACATCAGATGCTCGATGGTGGCGATGGAATTCCTTCCGCTGCCGAGCGTGGTGCCTCGAGAAGTCTCTCCCACATTGTCGGCCAAAGCCTGCTGGGTGATGATATTGTTGCGGTCGGTGCGGCGAAATGCGATACCAAAGTTGTCGGGTGCAGGTTTCACAGTGACCGTCACAGTGCGACCCGTGTGCAATCCCAAACCTGTGAGACGAAATTCTTTATATATTGTGTTCTGATACTCCATGCTGTCTGTTTTTCTACTTCATCGCCGCCTTTAGCAGGCGCAGGCCTTCCATGCGGTAGAGTTGTGCCCGGTCGTTTTCCAGACCTGCCCCGTGGCGGCTGAGATGTAGCGGCTGTATCAACCCCGGCGCCGTCAAGGTGGGCGACTGCCAGAACGCGGCGCTCTTGCTGTTGAGACCTGTAACAATATAAAGCATCAGGTCATATCCTGTGGCCGCCAGCGGTGAAGATGGTTCTGTGTTGAAGCGGTTGCGATAGGCGCGCAGAAAAGCCACATGCACCTCGTTGGTCATATCCCACGACATGCTGTAGGTGTGGTAGTTGAGCTGCTGCAACTGGGCGAAATCAACGTCAATGTACTCTTTCGTCCAATCGGTGAATGAGTACAGCACAGGCGGCTGTGTCTTGAAGGCTGCCAACTTGTTGAGCAGGTTACCGACAAAGACCCGGTTGTTGTCCCTGTTCTGATCATAGATGCTTAGCACGTGACATGACGGGGTCTTCTTAAGCACACTGGTCAGTTTGGCACTCTGACTCCAATTAAAGATGGTATAAGGGATATCACCCCTTTCATCCAGCTGCTTCTTCACCTCCTCCATCACCGGCTTCTCGGCCGAGGCGTTGGAATGGATGATATACAGGTGGGCATCCGGACGTTCGGCCTTCATATTGTTCAGCATCAACTTGACCATTCCAGCTACCGAAGGCTGAATCTTGACCATATAAGGATTCTCTGCGCAAAGCTCGCTGCGTGTGGCCATGGGGTTGACAATATAGACACCCGCCTGCTGTGCCAGCTCGGCGGCCTTGTCAAAGGCATCTCGCAGCAGCAGCGCCACAACGAAATCGCTCTTCTCCACATGGTGGGTGCGGAAAGCCTCCTCCACTTTGGCTGGCGTATTGTCGCTGACATCCACCACATTGAGCTCGACGTTGATTCCATCTTCTGCCAGACGGTCGAGGGCCAGCAGAACCCCTTCATAGAACTCTATGAACTCGAACTGCCGGTAACTTTTCTTCCCACGTTGTTCTATGTCGAACTTTGAAGTGCTGATCTGATCCATCTGCGACAAATACAACGGCATCATTAGCGCGATCTTCAACGTCTTACCCACCTGCCGCTGTGACCGTTCCGTCGTAGGGCCGTCCGCACTTGTGGCGGGCTGGCTCGTCGGCACGTATTCTGGCAGCGCCACAGCCGAGGCGGAAGCAAAAGCAAAATCCACAGTATCGACAACGAATGTAGTGTCATGAACGGCAATATAGGTCGTATCATGCACCGAAACATATTTCGTCAGCGTCACCGTATCTGTAACAAAGATGGTGTCACGCACGGCTATATAGGCCGTATCGTGCACCGGCACGTACTCCGTCAGTTTCTCCGTGTTGGTAACGATGGCAGTATCATGCACAGTGACATAAGTGGTATCGTGCACCGGCACATATTCTGTCTTCGTCAGCGTCACTGTGTCAGTTACAACCATAGTGTCACGCACGGCTATATAGGTCGTATCATGCACCGGCACATATTTTGTCTTCGTCAGCGTCACTGTGTCAGTTACAACCATAGTGTCACGCACGGCTATATAGGTCGTATCATGCACCGGCACATATTCTGTCTTCGTCACCGTGTTGGTAACGATGGCCGTATCGTGCACAGCATACGGAGCCTCAATATATGCGGTATCATGCACCGTGATATAAGTGGTATCATGCACCGGCACATATTCTGTCTTCGTCACCGTGTTGGTAACGATGGCCGTATCGTGCACAGCATACGGTGCCTCAACATAAGCGGTATCATGCACCGTGATATAAGTGGTATCATGCACCGGCACATACTCCGTCTTCGTCACCGTGTTGGTAACAACGGCGGTATCGTGCACAGCATACGGAACATCAACATAAGCGGTATCATGCACCGTGATATAGGTAGTATCGTGCACTGTCACATACTCCGTCTTCGTCACCGTGTTGGTAACAATGGCCGTATCATGCACAGCATACGGCACATTGATATACATTGTGTCGTGTACGGCATACGGAACCTTGACATAGGACGTATCATGCACCTCCATATATACGGTATCATGCACACGCACCACCTCGACCTTGGGTGTGGTCGGTGCGGGCGATGGTGCAGTCGTCGGGGGCACCTCTTCTTCGATTTCAGCCAGCTGCCCGCGGAACGGAATCCATACGGTATCACCGGGATGCAGCGAATGAATATCCACATGGGTGACGGCGTCGAAACTCTGCACCCTATAGGCCTTGGCGATAGAATACACCGTCTGCCCTTTCTCGACGATGTGCACATAGTATTTGCGTCCGTGCACCATCTGCTTCTCTCGGCTCACCTTCACGGGTGTGGTTCCCGGAGCCTGAGACCAAACGGTCGCAACCGACATCAACAGCGACAGTATAAGCAAAAACTTTTTCATCTTCTATTCCCATTCGATGGTTGCTGGCGGCTTGGAGCTGATATCATAGCACACGCGGTTCACGCCTTTCACGCGGTTGATGATTTCATTGCTCACCTTGGCCATGAAGTCGTAAGGCAGATGGCTCCAGTCGGCCGTCATTCCATCCACGCTCTCCACCGCACGCAGGGCCACCACACTCTCGTAGGTGCGCTCGTCACCCATCACACCCACGCTCTGCACCGGCAGCAGCATGGCGCCGGCCTGCCACACCTTGTCGTACAACCCTGCGTCGCGCAACCCCTGGATGAAGATGTCATCCACCTCCTGCAGTATGCGCACCTTCTCGGGAGTCACATCGCTCAGGATGCGGATGGCCAGTCCCGGTCCCGGGAAAGGATGACGGCCAATCAGCGAATCCTTGATACCCAGCTGGCGTCCCACCCGGCGCACCTCATCCTTGAAGAGCGAGCGCAGCGGCTCCACCAGCTTGAGCTTCATGTAGTCGGGCAAGCCGCCCACATTGTGGTGGCTCTTGATGGTCTGGCTCGGGCCTTTGACACTCGAACTCTCGATCACATCGGGATAGATGGTACCCTGTCCCAGCCACTTGGCATCGGTGATGAGCTTGGCCTCGGCGTCAAACACATCGATGAAGGTCTTGCCGATGCCCTTGCGTTTCTTCTCGGGATCCTTCACGCCGGCCAGCACGTCGTAGAACCTCTGCTTCGCATCCACTCCCTTCACATTGAGTCCCATATCCTTGTAGCTCTCCAGCACGCTCTCGAACTCGTTCTTGCGCAACAGGCCGTTATCCACGAAGATGCAATGCAGCTGATGGCCGATGGCCCGGTTGAGCAAAACGGCGGCCACCGTCGAATCCACGCCGCCGCTGAGCCCCAGCACCACCTTGTCGCCTCCCACCTTCTCTCGCAACTCCTTGACGGTGGTCTCGATAAAACTCTCCGGAGTCCACTCCTGACGGCACCCGCAGATACCCACCACAAAGTTGCGCAGCAGCGTCGGCCCGTCGGTCGAATGGTGTACCTCCGGATGGAACTGGATGGCGTAGGTCTGCTCCCCTTCAATCTGGTATCCTGCATATCGGACGTTCTCCGTCGAGCAGATCGTCTTGTAGCCCTCAGGCAGCACCTCGATCGTGTCGCCGTGGCTCATCCACACCTGGCTGCCCATGGGCACACCCTTCATCAGCAGATTGCCGTTGTCGATATAGTTCAAGTTGGCTCGGCCGTATTCGCGTATCTTGCTCTGCTGCACGCGTCCACCGCCCCACTTGGCCAGATACTGCGCGCCGTAACACACCGCCAGCAGCGGCAGCTTGCCCTTGATGTCCTTCATGTCGGGCACCGGCGCATCGGTAGCATTGCAGCTGTAAGGACTGCCCGAAAACACGACACCCTTCACCTCCGCGGTGAGGGCCGGCACCTTGTCGAACGGATGGATTTCGCAATAGACATTTAGTTCGCGTATCTTTCGCGCAATTAGCTGAGTGTATTGAGAGCCAAAGTCTAAGATAATGATGGTATCCATATTATTGTACTTGTTTTAAAATGCAAATATACACTTTTTTTCTGACATAGCGTCTTCCGCGGCCGTTTTTAAGACATTATAACGTTTTCTCAAAGGTCGTCGTGGACGGTCAACCCGAAGCCGTCGCTCACATCGAACACGAAGTAAGACACATAGCTGGCCGCATCTTTCAGGCAGTCCAGTATCATGTAGCGCACTCCCCCATAGACCGTCTCCTTCCGGTGATGGTCGTGCCCCTGCAGGTAGAGATCCACATGGTTGGCCGACAGCAGGTCCATCAGCTCGTAGGTCTCCTCCAGCGGCAGGTTCCCCGACACAAATTGCGACAGATCCGTCCGGAAAATGTTGACATGCGAACACACCACACAATGGCGGTATTTCTCCCTGTCTTTCAGCACGTCGCGCAGCCACTTCATCTGCGTCTGCCCGTGGCACCCGCCGCCCGAGTCGAGCATGATGTAGAGGTCGCGGTAGTGGGGGGTCGTGACGGTGAAGTAATAGGTCGAGGAACCGAAGCGGTTCTTGAAGTCGCCCCATTGGTCGAAGAACAGGTCGTGGTTGCCCACCAGCGCCATCACCGGCTTGCTGAACCCCGCCACCACATCGGCGATCGAATGGATGGCTCCCTTGCGGTTGGAGATGTCGCCCAGCAACAGACCGAAAAGGGCCGCCGAATCGGCCTCCTGGCGCCGCAGCACCTCGGCATAGCGATACGGATACACCTCCGTGTGGACATCGGCACAGGCATAGAACCGGTAGGTGTCGGCCGACACATTGAAATTGCGCACACCTTCGCGCGCATTGATATCCAGCGACTCATGCACCCGCTGGTCGGCCTCCGCGCTCGCCGGCGCCACCAGCCCCGTCAGGTCCAGCTTCTCGCACCCCGTCAGCATCACCACCGCCCACAGGCATATCATCATCTTTTTCACCATTGCTTCTTCACTCCTATGTTAAAAAACAACTGATAGTAATTGGCCGATAACGAGAACATACCCGTCGGATAGCACACCATCCGCCCATAGACCTCGAGAGGACCCGCCTCCCGCCCCGCAGCCACAGAGAAAAGCGGCTGGTACGCACGGTCCGTCACAAAGTCGTCGAAGTCCGCCATCCGCAGCACCATCTGCCACCGCCCTCCTCGGTCCAGCCCGAAGCGCACCTGCACCTCGTACATCAGGTTGAACGGCTCGAACACATAATCCGTGCTCCCCGTCTGGTCATACGGACGGAACGGACTCATGAACCGGTTCGCCAACCCCATAGTGGCCCTCCAATGGCCGTCCTCGAAGCCCAACGCCACATGGCTGCTGAACTCGTTTGTGTTCCACCTCGCGAAAAGGCGGTACAGATAGCGGTTATAGACAAAGAAACGCCCGCCACACATCGGCAAACGGCATTGCCATCCCGTGGTGGCCGCATAGCCGTTGCTCCGGAACGTCTCCAACCCGGCGGTCAACTTCAGCGTCTCGTTCGGCCGGTAGTCGGTCATCACAGCCATCGCCAGATAGAAGTTGTCGGCATAGCTGTGTCCCACCGTGGTATAGAAACGCCCCGACAACCCACTCGGTCCTCTCCCCTCCTGGGCCGACAGCGGAAGCGCACTCACCAGAAGCACACATATCAACAGTCGTTCTCTCTTCATACGGTTAAAAATTATGAAAATGCAAAAATACGACTTTTTCTTAAATTACGAAAAAAAGTTCCCTCCCTCATCATCCACAAATCAAAAATCCACACTCATCACCAGCACCTTACACCATCTTCAACATTATATCCGCCTGATACCAAACCCGAATCCCTCCCGGTTCAGTTCTGATTCAGTTCTACCTAGACAAAGCCCTATAAGGAGCACGGGCGGAGAAAGGTAAAATCTGGTAGTAACCTGGTAGTAACCTAGTGCTACCCTAGTAGTAACCTAGTACTACCCTAGTAGTAACCTAGTAGTAACCTAGTACTACCTTATTACCCCCGGGGAGGAGCCGGCGGCGCGCACGGCACCATCGAAATAAAGATAAAACGTGTGTGCGAAATAAAATAAATACGCGTATGTCAAAAAAAAAACGTATTTTTGCACGCTATGAATATGATGAAAAAGACATTCGGATTCGTTGCAATCTGCTTGTTGCTAACGAGTTGTAATAAATACGACAAGTTACTCAACAGCAATGATTACAATTCAAAATACGAAGCGGCGATGCGCTACTACAACGAGAACAGCTTCTCGAAAGCCATCCAGCTGTTCGAGAACCTGACGCTGCACTACCGCGGCCGCGAGAACGCGGAAAACATCGCTTGGTACTACGCCCAGTCGCTCTACCACGAGAAGGACTACTACAGCGCAGCCTACCAATTCAAACGCTATGCCAGCCAGTACCCCTACAGCGAGCGCGTGGAGGAGGCCTGCTTCCTGTCCGCCTACTGCAAATACATGGAGTCGCCCTCCTACAGCCTCGACCAGACATCGACCCGCGAGGCCATCGAGGAGATGGAATCCTTTGCCGAGCGCTTCCCGAGAAGCAACCACATGCCGGAGGTGAACCGCTACCTGGACGAAATGCGCGGAAAACTGGTGAAAAAAGACTACGAGATCGCCTACGGATACTATTTCATCGAGGAATACCACGCGGCCTACGAGTCGTTCAAGCAGTTTCTGAACCTCTACCCCGAGGCGGAACAGCGCGAAGAAGCCATGTTCCTGATGCTCGACGCAGGCTACCGCTACGCCATCAACAGCCGTCTGGACAAGCAGCGCGAGCGCCTGCAGCAGGTGCTGAACGACTTCGAGCGCTTCAGCAGCAGCTTCGCCAACTCGAAGCACCTGGCTGCGGCACAGACCATCTACACCAAGACCCGCGCCGCCCTGACCGACATTGAAAACAACAAAAACGAAAACTGAAAATAAAAAAAAATACAAACATCATGGAAGAGAAGAAAAAGAAAGTGAACAACACCACGATCACACGCAACACCGCCGAATTCAGCAACATGACCGACAACATCTACGAGACCGTGGCCGTGCTCACCAAACGCGCCAACCAGATTGCCGCCGAGGAAAAGAAGGAACTGCACAACAAGATCGACGAATTCCGCGGAAGCAACGACTCGCTGGACGAGATGTTTGAGAACCGCGAGCAGGTGGAAATCGTGCGCCGCTTCGAGCGTCAGCCCAAACCCACCCTGGAGGCCACCGAGGAATACCTGGCCGGCGAAATCTACTACCGCAACCCCGCCAAGGAGGACCAGCAGGCCCGCAAGCTGGAAGAACTCGAAGAGCACGTCATCCAGGAGATGTAATCCGGGAATGCGCCCATTTGTCAATGCGTCAATCTAACCATCGATGAAAATCATAGTCGGCATCACGGGAGGCATAGCCGCCTACAAGGCCCCTGAGCTGGTGCGCCTGCTGGTCAAAGACGGGCACGAAGTGCGCTGTGCGGCCACCGGCCACGCGCTGCAGTTCGTCACCCGCGTCACCCTCGAGACCGTCAGCCAGCATCCGCTCTACAGCGACCTCTTCGCCTCGGGCGGCACCGAGCACATCTCGCTCAAAGACTGGGGCGACCTGCTGCTGGTGGCTCCCGCCACAGCCAACATCATAGGCAAAGTGGCTTCGGGCATTGCCGACGACGCGTTGAGCACCCTTTTGCTGGCCTTCTCCGGCAAGCCCGTCATCATGGCCCCCGCCATGAACTGCGAGATGTGGGCCCACCCGGCCGTGCAACGCGACATCGCGACCCTCAAAAGCTGGGGCATCCGCATGGTCGGCCCTGCCGAAGGCGAGCTGGCCTGCGGCGTCAGCGGCGTGGGCCGCATGGCCGAGCCGGAAACGATAGCCGCGGAGGTGGAAAATATTTCAACTTCCAACTTTCAACTTTCAACTCAAAAGTGGCTTGTCACCGCCGGCCCCACCTACGAGCGTATCGACAGCGTGCGCTTCATCGGCAACTACAGCAGCGGCAAGATGGGCTTCGCCCTGGCCGAGGCATTGGCCGAGCAAGGCGCCGACGTGGAACTGGTGACCGGCCCCACTCACCTTGACGTTTCACACACTCGACACATCAACATCCATCGCGTTGAGAGTGCCCGTGAAATGTACGCCGCCGCCACCGAGCTGTTCCCGCAATGCCGAGGAGCCATCCTCTCGGCCGCCGTAGCCGACTACCGTCCGGCGGAATGTGCCGACCACAAGCTCAAAAAGAACGGCGACGAAGGAATGCACCTCGACCTGGTGCAGAACCCCGACATACTGGCCACCCTCGGCGGCATGAAGCAGGAGGGACAGACGCTGGTGGGCTTCGCCCTCGAGACCGACAACGAGGAGGCCAACGCCCAGCGCAAGCTTGAGAAGAAGAACCTCGACTACATCGTGCTCAACTCGCTGCGCGACAAAGGTGCCGGCTTCGGGGTCGATACCAACAAGGTGACCATCCTCTCCCGCGACGGCCACCGCACCGAAAGCCCCCTGCTCAGCAAACACGAAATAGCGCAACTGATAATACAAACGACAACATGAAGAAACTGTCAATCGCAGCAATCATACTGGCCTCCTTGGCTATTGCCGGCGAGGCCTTTATTTTCGCCACCCGCAAGGAGAAGAACGACGACGAGATACTCGTCCGCGCCATCCGGGCCGACTACCGCGTCTATGCGCCCCCGATGCCCGACACGCTCTACTTCTGCGGCGAGCGCGTGCCACTCAACCTGTGGTATGTGCGCGAAGGACTGGACCGCGAGCTGGTGAGCAACATGTACTACCAGAGCAACACCCTCTTCAACATCAAGCGCGCTGCACGCGTCTTCCCCGTCATCGAGCGCATACTGAAGGAAGAAGGCGTGCCGCAGGATATGAAATACCTCTGCGTCATCGAAAGCGGCCTGCATTGCGTCACCTCGCCCGCCGGCGCCCAGGGCTACTGGCAGTTCATGAAAACCACAGGACAGAAGTACGGCCTGGAGATAAGCGATGATATCGACATGCGCAACAACCTCGAAGCCTCTACGCATGCTGCCTGCCGCTACCTCAAGTCGCTCAAAGCACGCTTCGGCGGATGGACCGAGGCAGCGGCGGCCTACAACTGCGGCGAAAACGGACTCGGAAAACGGCTTGAGAGCCAGCAACAACAAAGCTACTATGAACTGCTGCTGAACAGCGAGACGCAGCGTTATGTCTATCGCATCCTGGCGCTGAAACTCATCATGCAGCACCCGCAGGACTACGGCTACACCGTGCGCCGCTGCGACACATACCCCGAGCTTCCCTTTGAGGAGGTGACCCTCAACGGCAAAGACATCGACCTGGTGCAATTCGCCGTCGATCACGGCACCAGCTACAAAATGCTCCGCACCATGAACCCCTGGCTCACCGCCAGCACCCTCAAAAACAAGAGTGGCAAGAGCTACAAGGTGCGCATACCCACCAAGAAAGGCACCGAATACAACACAATCACACGTGGCAAGCACGACACCACGGTAATAGAGAGCATCTGATGGACGACGAGAAGATAAAGATATTAGGTGCAAGGGAGCACAACCTGCAGAATGTAGATTTGGAGATACCGCGCGGCAAGCTGGTGGTGTTCACCGGATTGAGCGGCAGCGGCAAGTCGTCGCTGGCTTTCGACACCATCCACGCCGAAGGGCAGCGCCGATATATGGAGACATTCTCGGCATACGCACGCCACTTCATCGGCAACATGGAGCGTCCCGACGTGGACTTGATAGAAGGCCTCTCGCCAGTTATCTCCATCGAACAGAAGAGCACCAACAACAACCCTCGCTCGACGGTGGGAACGCTAACCGACACCTACGACCTGCTGCGTCTGCTCTACGCACGCATCGGCAAGGCCTACAGCATCGTCAGCGGCAAGCCGATGGTGAAGTACAGCGAGGAGAAGATACTGGAGATTATCACCACCGAATACGGCAGCCGCGACATCATGGTGCTGGCGCCGCTGGTGAAAGGCCGCAAAGGGCACTACCGCGAGCTCTTCGAGCAGGTGGCCAAACGCGGCTTCCTCAAGGTGCGCGTCGACGGAGAGGTGAAGGAGATCACCTACAAGATGCAGGTGGACCGCTACAAGGTGCACGACATAGAGCTTGTGGTCGACCGCCTTAGAGCAGATAGAAACGCCACACGCCTCCGCGAGGCTGTGCAGACAGCCTTCCGACAGGGTAAGGGCATACTGATGATACTGAACAACGAGGACGGCAGCATACGCTATTTCAGCCGCATGCTCATGGACCCCGACAGCGGCCTCTCCTACCCCGAGCCGGAGCCCAACACCTTCTCGTTCAACTCGCCCTACGGTGCCTGTCCGCATTGCAACGGTCTGGGCGAGGTGGCGCAGATTGACATGCAGAAGCTCATCCCCAACCCGAAGAAGAGCATCAAGGATGGTGCCATCGAGGTGCTGGGGAAATACTCACCCAGCAACTACGTCTATCGCAAGATGGAACTCATGGGCAAGCACTACGACTTCACGCTGGACACTCCTGTGGACGACCTCAGCGAGGAGGCTCTCAACGCCATACTCTACGGCAGCAACCACTTTGCAGGCATCGAGGACCCCGAGGATCCGGGCTACCTGAGCGAGTTCCTGGGCATAGTGAACTATATCACCAGCATGGCCAGCGACGAGAGCCCCGCCAGCCTGCAGAAGTGGGCCGCGAGCTTCATGAACACCGTACCGTGTCCCGAATGCCACGGGCACCGACTGAAGGCCGAGAGTCTCGCTTTCCGCATACTCGACAAGAACATCGGCGAGTTGGCCGACATGGACCTGCTAGAACTTGAGGAGTGGTTGCGGGCTCTGGAGCCGCAGCTCGACGAGCGCGACCGCAAGGTGGCACACGAGGTGCTGGTGGAGATACTGAAGCGCCTCTCGTTCCTCAACAATGTGGGCGTGGGCTACCTCAGCATGAACCGCAGCGCCAAGTCGCTCTCCGGTGGCGAGGCACAGCGCATACGTCTGGCCACACAGATAGGCTCCCAGCTCACCAACGTGCTCTACATCCTCGACGAGCCGAGCATAGGCCTCCACCAGCGCGACAACCGCCGCCTGATAGACAGTCTGAAGCAGCTGCGCGACCTTGGCAACTCGGTCATCGTCGTCGAGCCCGACCGCGACATGATGCTCGCCGCCGACTCCCTGGTCGACATCGGCCCCGGCGCCGGCGTGCATGGCGGCAAGGTGCTATTCGCCGGCGAGGTGACCGACAAGGTGCTGGCGAAGCACAAACCAAGCATAACACTCGA
>ODAI012679129.1_pt1 | contig 14786 bp, 15 predicted proteins | sample 1539321 | NCBI WGS metagenome assembly ODAI01 (sample SAMN02144231, study PRJEB22623) | gut metagenome | biome: sheep rumen | host: Ovis aries | place: New Zealand
AAAGCTGGTAGGAATCGGGCCCAAACGAAAGCCCCCAGGCCGATACGAGATCAGCCTGGGGACCATCGGGCGTGCCTCCACAACACGACCTTAGTATAGCACAACGCTAGGCCAAGAAGCACACAGCACCGAACCATATCACAACAGCCACGAGCTCTATGCTTGCGATACGAAACAATGACCTATCCTCTGCTGGCAAACCTAACCAGAGCATACAGCTCATGACGAACCAGCACAGACACAGATACAAAAGGCTACTCATGGTTGCACTCCTTTGCAGGCTTTCCGATATAGAGCATGCTCAAAAGGTTGATAGTCTGCTTTGATCGCGTGATGCCTAACACCATATTTGTTTGATCGCGTATGTTGCTTTCGGTTGCATCCTTGCGTTTCCATAGGCGCTCTAGCTCTTTATATGCTTCAAGCTCGAGACGGTCTAAGGCTTTCCAACACATATGTAACGTCTTTTTGTCCATGCTGCCGTTCCTTCTGTTGTGGTATGTTTACCGTATCAATATTCTACTACAAAAGAAGGTGAGTTGATGCGTAGTGCTAGAGCTAGTAACAAAATTTTTCGCTTGCATCTCGCTATGGTTTTTGCTATTCTGTTTGGTAGCGCAAGCGTGCATGGTGCTTTGTCACATCTTAGGTTAGAAGGGAGGTTATCGTATGGCATATAAGGCCTATCTATCGGACGCTATCGAAAAGACGCACAAATCCAAGCGTATCGGACGTTCGATGGTATATACCGTGTGTGACGGTCATATCTATGAAAATGGTGAGCCTTATGACTTCACTGACACGCTTCTAGGCATGTGGACAGCCAAGCGTGCGACTCGCTTTTTGCGTCGTGTGCATAAGGACGACTCGATCACCATTGCGCATACCATGGTATACAAGCAGTATTGCGACATGAGCTTGTTGGACTTCTGGCTGAACGCTCGCGCAACATCTGACCCCGAACAAATAAGAGAGTTCTTCATCAACGACTAGAGAGGTACCTATCATGGCAGATCTCGCATTGCTTAATACTGACCCGATAGCTAACCGTATGCTTTCGACCATCACGCTTGACAGCGATCACGAAAAGAATCGTGTCTTGCGCGCGCTCAACTCTGCCGAGTCGCTTGCTGATGTCATTGCGCCCGAACATGACGTCATGGAAGTGGTTGATATCTTCCAGGCGACAGGCTTGCGTCGTTCTCGCGTGGCAGGTGTGCCCGACATGCCTTGCCGAAACACCTATTTCCTTCTGGCAGACGGTCGCGCGCTCATGACGCAAAGTGACGGTATCGCACGTTCCTGCGACATGCTGCTTGCGCTCTATCCCGATTGCGGCCGCTCGACTGATGCCGGATGCCTCAAGCTTGCAATCCATGAGCAGAAGTTGCCCAACGGCAACACGGTCAAGAGCGTGTATCCGATCGATTAGCACTCGATAGTCATACCGGCTTCATGCGGCCGCTATCGTTACGGTAGCGGCCGCATTTATAGTCAAAGGACGTTATATGACATACGTTGAATGGGCCTCTATCTATGATTCGATGTTGGATGTTAGTCGTTCCATAAACCATGCTTTAAACGCTTTAGATGCACTTGATTCTACGCGAGAGATAGCGCTTGCGAGAACAAAGCTTCAAGAGGCAGACATGTGGCTAGAAGCAGCAGTTAAGGTGCATTGGGATATACGATATGAAGGACTAGAAGGTGATATCTAATGCCACGTGCAAAGCGGCCGAGTGATGACGTTTACAACGCGCGCAGACGTGCCAAACGGGCGTTGGCACGTGCAGAGAAGGCAGGCAACAACGAGCTGGCAGCTAGCTTGCGCGAGATCGTCAAAGCGTCATACGTCAAGAATCAGCCAGGCAAGACAGTCTTGCAAGGTGTCTCGACAGACAGGCAACCTATCGCGCGACCAAAGCCGGCGCAAGCCAATACCAGACAGCCACGCGCAAAGCGTCCAAGCGACGAGCTTTACAATGCCAGGCGCAGACTTAGGAGGCAGGCCGAGCGTATAGAACGTGAGGCAAAGGGAAAGGGCGCTATCGAGCGCAAGTTGGCAGAGGGCTATGCGCAATACCTAAGGCAGCAGGCCGCACCGACCGGCAAGCTGTCGTCAGAGGAACGCACAAAGGCCTTGGAGCGTCTAGGGCAGGTGCGTGAGAGAACGCGTGGCATCACCTACGATCCATTCACAGTGCGCAGACGCAATGCCATTCTGCAACAGCAGCTCAACGCGGCCGGCACAGAGGGGGCCACATCCAGCATCAGCGAGAGAAGGAAAGACGTGTTTTGGGCGGCTACCAAGGGCCTTTGGCCCAAGGGCTCGAACGTGCCGAGAAACGAGCGCTATGACCTGATCTTGTCGCACTTCTACACCGACGAGACGAGCGATGCGCAGGCGTTTCGTGCGTGGCTCGAAGATAAGAAGGGCGTGAACGCGCAAGATGCATTCGGTGACCTCCAATATGTGTTCGAGTACGTAACCGAGGAATTGAACGACCCTTCCAAATACGACCTTCCCGAGCTTCCCTATGAGACGGCCATGGACCTTATACGAATGGCAAAGTAGCCATGGCAGGAAAGCAGCGGCCATACAAGATATGGTGTGCATACGACACCGAGACAAGCAACATGCTTTTCCCTGACGGGAACGTGTATGCATGGCCCATACTGTTCATATTCAACGACGTGCACCAATGCAACATGGCACGCTATGAGCTAGGTTGTCCAGGCGAGAGGATAACGTTTCTGAGGCGAGAGAGCGAGGCCGTAGCCTATATCGTGGACATGATAGAGGCTGCAAAGCACATGGGCGTGATACCGGTCATGTGCGCCTACAATGCCATATTCGACCTACAGCCGATAATGACGAGCCTTCACGAGCTTTACGAAATGGAAGTGAACGCGCAGAGCTCGACAAACATATACACGCTGGACCTCATAGAGGACGGCCGCAAGGTGTTGCGCATATGGGACACCTTTCACCTCGAGATGCGCGGATTGGCTGCCATGGGCGAGACATGCGGGCTGCCCAAGCTTGTCGGTGATTGGGACTATGACCTCGTGCGCACACCTGAGACACCTTTGACAGATGAAGAATTGGGTTATGCGGCAAGAGACGTACAGGTGATACCGGCGTACCTTCGCTACCTATGCGACGCGTATGATTGGCTTAGGCCTGACATGCTAGGGCATAGGGTTCTTACCAAAACGTCACTCGTGCGGCAGATGGCACGTGCGGAGATAGGAAACCTCAAGATACCGCACAAGAAGCTGAATCTGCTAAAGGCATTTGAAGAGCTATGCAGACGTGAGCAACCGATGACGTTCATAAGCTACGCGACGCGTCTTGCAAGCTTTCGAGGCGGCTTGACCTTCACGGCAGCGCTTACCGCCTCGACAGTTGTCGAACGGGTATTCAGCCTGGATGAGACAAGCGCACACCATGCCTTTATCAACGGCCGGCGCGTGCCGGTTGGCTTTCACGATCTGCCAAAGGACGTTTTGCAGATGTGGGTTGAGGACATATTGAGCTACACGCGTTATGACGTGCTGCACCGTTATGCATATCCATTCCAGCGCTGGATTCATGCGTGCATAAGGTTCAAGAACATAAGGCTACGAGAGGGAAGCGCCTTTGACGCGTGGGGCATAGGGCTTCTGGCCGAGGCAAAGTTCAACAAGCGCGTACCCTTGTCGGGCGTCTTTGACAACGTGCGTGCGATAGATGCCATGGAATACCTACGAAACGTGGGCTTTGTGGATGGTGCCGTAAATGCGACGTTTGCATATGGAAAGCTCATGCGGGCCGACGAGTGCACCGTGTTTGTGTCCGAGCTCGAGCTGTGGTGCATGAGTCGCGTCTATGCGTGGGACTCGTGCGAGTCCGTCTTTGGTGAGGGTACCATACGGAGCATATGGCCCCCTGACTATGTGACGCTGCAATCGAACACGCTCTATGTCTTGAAGAACGACGCAAAGGTGATAAACAACAACTATGAAGAGGGTAGGCCTTACGAGAGCGACATACCGGCAACCGTACCGACCGGCATTGCCGATGGATTGCGCGCGGGAGCGTTTACGAAGCAGTTCGTGAGCGCCTGGTATGGCAACGCCGTAAAGGGACTCTTCAACTCCATATATGGCACGCAGGCTCAAAACGTCTTGAAGCCAGAGTATATGGTCGCATCTGACGATGAGCTAAAGGTTGACAAGAGCACGCGCACGACAGAGGCAAACTTCGAGGAACGCCAGGACGAACAGAAGCATCCCATGGTCCTATACCCTTACGGCTTGCGCATTGTGGGCGGCTCGAGAATGCAGCTTGTGATAGCTATAGAGCTCATATACGAGGCCTTCCAGAACGCGGCCATAGTGACCGGAGGGGACACCGACTCGCTAAAGGTTGCGTGCATGCCTGGCATAGACGGTGCCATGCTGCTGGATGCCTTGAAGCCCTTGCACGATGCGACCACGGACGCGCTTCACCTATGCATGACGCGCCTGCGCGAGTGTTGGCCCGATCTGGCCGCTGATCTTGACGGCGTTGGGTGCTTCGAGATAGAGCCGGCAACACGCACATGCGCATACTACCCCTATCACATGGAGGCATGGAACAAGGCGCGCGTAAGCATTGACGATACAGGAAAGCCCCACGTGACCATGGCAGGCCTATCGAGGCCCGAGGGTTCATATACCATCGTCAATTGGTTTTCGGACATGCTGGCACAGGGCTACGACGTGCACGACCTTCTGCCCAGGGCCTTTGGGTATAACGTCACCATACAAAACGAGGTGTGCCATGCGCTCGACAGAACGGCACCCAAGTTCAGGGATTGGCTTTTCGCAGACGTGCGCGACTACACCGGCAAGACGTGTGAGTTGGACGTGCACCAATCCATAGCGCTGTATGACACCAACAGACGCATAGGGGACCTTATGAAGTATGCCAACCAATATAATGTGGACTATCTGCGCGAGCGATACGGCCGCGAGGTCTCGTGCGGCGAGAAGATCATAACCGTCGAATACAACATGTCCTACGCGCTTGCGGTTGCCATGGGCACCGGCTGGCGCATGTGCGTATATCGGCATTTCATGGCAAACTTTGCGACACCCAAGCTGTACCAGCAGACGATAGAGGGAATGGAGGCGATCTGATGCAGCTTGCGTATGACAGGAACGGCTATATAGACTGGCCTTTGATCCTGTCAAAGGACGCACCATACACGCTAGTCATTGACGCGAGAACCAGGGGAAAGACGTTTGGTCTACGCTATCAGTGCGCATTACGTGACTACCCAAAGCGGAAAAAGCGTTTCGTTGAGTTGGTCAGGACCAAAGAGCAGCTAAAGGGAAGCGACGCCTTACAGGTGGGATATTTTGACAAGATGCAGAGTGTTCTAACCGATGACCGGCAGCTGTCAAAGTATCTGCTATCGACCAACGGCAGATTGGCACGTATTGCCCCGAAGCCCGAGCAAGGCGAAAAACCGGTATGGGACACGCTAGGCTACTTCCTGGCATTGACCGACGCCGGCACCATCAAGAACCGCTCGAACAGCTTTGCCAATGTTCGCAGGTACATCTTTGACGAGGCTTTGCTGGACAGGCGTATCGACCGAATGCACAACTACCTGCCTGGCGAGATCGAGGCAGTGGCATCCATCATGACTTCCGTTTCGCGTGAGAACCCCAACACACCCGATGCCGACAGACCGAGGCTCTACCTTCTGGGCAATGCCGTAGATCTTACCTGCCCATGGCTTGCGCACTTTGGTATAACCGATGTGCCGCCTTATGGCTTCTCATGGCATTATGACGGGAAGTGCCTTCTGTGGTATGGGCCGCCTGACAAAGAATGGGCCAATGCGCAGGACACGAGCATATCAGGTGGCTTGCTTGCAGGATCTTCCGCAAGCGACGCAAACAACCTAAACGAGTTTCAGACGCTTGACAGCTCCTATTTCGGCAGCGTGCCGAAGGGTGCCGGCTTTGCCTTTGGCATTGCCTATCGTGGCATGACGTTTGGCGTGTGGCTCGACATGAAAGAAGGTTATTACTACGTTTGCGACAGCCTACCGAAAAGCACGGACGGAAAGCCAATTTTCGCGTTGACGGCAGCGGACGCGAGGCCAAACTATGTCATGGCTCGACGTGCGCAGAAATCGCTAAAGGGTTTCGTGGATCTCTATTACATGGGCATCGTGCGCTATAGCGATCATGTGACACGAGAAAACTTCCTACAGGCTCTTTCCTTGTTTGGGGTGAGATAATGCACATTGAAATTGACACATTCAGCCTGGGAACGTCTGACGAAAAGGCGCGTAAGGTGTGCGAGGAATCTACCGAGTTTTACGCAGAGCATGCAAGATTCATACGAGATTGGAGATACACACCTACGAAAGAAGAAGCCCATGACCTGCATGAGCTTTGTTTGGAAATAGGAGACGTGTTCACAGCGCTTGCAAACTATTGCGAAGCAAACAACATCGACGCTCAATATTGCGTGGATCTGGCACAGACTAAAAACATCATTCGCGGCTATTACGGAGGATAAGTATTTTAGGCTTTGCTACAATCAAAGGAGGCGAGGCCCCCGAGCACGTCACGAACGGCGATTAGCGGATAACCAACGTGAGGAACGTACCGCATCGTCTGTAGGTGGTACTACGCTTGACGTGCAAAGACAAGGTGTTGCCGTTATAATGGCCGTAAACACGCATTGATTTGCGTAGTTGCGGCCTTTTATCATATCTAGGGAGGTTAGAGCATGGATGATGAGCAGATCACCGAGGACCGCGAAGAGGTAGCCGAGGAAGCGTCACCGGAGACTAACGAGGAGGCAACCGAGCAGCGCACCGACGATTACGACGGTTTGGCTCGACGCATTGACGATCTGACCGAGCTAGTGCGCAGCGGGCTCGATGCAATTACTGGTATGCTCGAGACGCTGGGAGTTGCGGCCGTTGAGTCTGACAACGTGACCGATGGCGAGGTCTACGATCTGGCAGACGAGGCAGCCGACGTGGTAGACGAGATTCTGGGCATTGACAGCCTGGATCTTCTCTAGATTGTGAGGTAAGCAAAAAAATGGTTGATAACTCTACCGTTATGGCAAATGCCTATCTTGAGGCTAGTACTGACTTTCAGCAGCGCGTGCCGGACCCGTCACAGCATAGCGTGGCGCAGGTTGCGCAGTTCCTTTTCAAGCCCATGAACAAGAAGTATCTCAACGAGTTCATGGACATTTTCGTGAACCGCATCGCAGGACAGCTCATTCGGCAGCGCACCTTTACCAATCCGCTCAAGCGCAAGCGTGAGGACATTCTTTTCGGTACCACCATTCAGGAGATCGAGCTTGATTTCATCAAGGCGCATGCCTATAAGGATGATTGGGGGCATCGCATCGACGATATCACCAATCTGCTCAAGGTGTATCGCCCTGATGGCCAGGTTGCCTATCACAGCGTCAACCGTTACGACCAGTATCCAATCAGCATCAATACGATGGAGCTGCGAGGCGCCTTTACCGGCGAGTATGGGTTGAACCAGCTTGCTACCAAGATCATGAACGTGCCGTACAACAGCGCAGAGTATGACGAGTATGGCTATTACAAGCAGATCATCGCAGAGCACGAGTATCGCCACGGCTTCTACAAGCATCAGGCGGCCATGCCAGTTGACGAGACCACCGGCAAGGCCTTTCTGAGGGCTTTGCGCGAGTATGCGGACCTGTTCACGATTCCGTCCCGCCTTTACAACGCGAAAGACGTTAGCGTGCCTGTCTGGGTGAACGATGACGAGATTCCCTCCATGGTGCTTTATATCGAGGCCAAGGCCAAGGCATCGCTCGACGTGGATACGCTTTCCAGCGTATTCAACCTCGACAAGGCAGAGGTTAAGTATCGCATCCAGTTCATCGACTCGATTCCCATCCCTGGCGCGTATGCGCTGCTCACGACCGATGATTTCTTTGTCTGCGCAGACTACAGCATCAGCAATGACAGCTTTTTCAATCCGCAGACGCGCACCGAGACGTGGTATTACACGGTCATTGGCATGTACAGCGCATCGCCTTTCGTGCCGGCCGTGTTGTTCACGACGCAGGAGGGAACCGTAAACACTACAATTACCGAAGCTGTAACCGGCCTTACCATCACGCCTGCACAGGCCAACATCGAGCAGGGCGGGCAGCTTGCGCTTGTCTGCAATCTTGACGGCACTCTTACCGCGTCACCTGCCACGGCAACGGTGCCGCCTACGCTTTCTGTCGCGCCTGATTCCGTCACCTATGAGATTGCTGCCACCGATGGTGCCGAAGAGGATCCGCAGCCGGTAGATCTCGACCCCTACGAGACGTACATTGACCGTTTCGGCATCCTGCATGTCTCTACCACCGTGCCGGTGGATACCGTCATTACGGTGACGGCTACCAGCACCTACAACAACGGCACCGACACGCCCGAGACGGCTACCGGTACCTATACCGTGATTGCACCGGCTGAGGGCTAGACCAACATACTTCCACCGGTTCAATCAGGCGCACACGACCAGCCCCGCGTGTGCGCCTTTTCTTTTATGGGAGGTCTTATGCCTGCAAAGTTTCCTCATGTCGGCAACGATGCCTATCCGCATCTTGAAAACGTGCAACCCTTTAGGCGCACCGTACCGTTCGATTATGGGCGATACGACTACACAGCCACCATCAAGCTTTGTAGCGTACCGTGGACCAGCGACTACGCGCACGTAATAAACTGGCAGGGCGATACCGCAAGAGATCTGTACTTTTCCGAGCTGTCTGGGCATGTCGTGACGCTGGCAAACGGCTTCACACGAACGCAGCTTGACAGCATACGTGTGAATGTTCCCTACGACGTGGCCCTGACCTACAACTATGTATTCATGCAGGTGCCTACAATCACCGAAAAACAGCCCATCAACCACGAGACGCAGGACGGTATCAGGACCGTATGCGCCTGGATCCAGGAGGCGATATACCAGGCACCATCAGCAACCGATTTGGTGCTGGCAATCGACTATTGGACCACCTACCTTCCACATCTGCAAGCGCCGGTAGGCATGATGCTGCACAGGGGGCACGCACCGGCCTACTCGATAGACGTTGATACCTTTCTTTCAGACCCTAGAGGGAATTGCATGGCCCTGCTCACGCCTGACGTTGACTTTGGAACCTACGACGAAAGCGTATCAAGCACGTTGATTGACATTGCGCAGGGCGAAAAGATGCTTGTGCTGGCAAGCGCGATACCCTACGCGGAGATAGGTAGTTTGAATTTGGCGGCTGTCGAAGGTGGTACCTCGACGGCCGCGAGCTACTACGACACAGGCTCACGCGATGGGCATCAGGTAGGCGTGAGCGGCTACGAATGGCACTATGGAGGGCATTCATACGACAACATGGAAACGCCTAGCGCATACTCTGGCATAGGCGCGGCCATGCCGACATATGAATATCTCTATGCGATCGAGGCGGCTAGCGCATCTTCCAGCCTCTCTACGCTGGCAAGCAGGTTGCCGCAATTCATATCCAGCATTCAGTCGGCCTACATCCTACCGAGGCGGGCACTTGTGCTGGCAAGCTCTTCTTACGCCATAGCAGGTGTGACGCTTTACCGAGTGAACCCGACAAGCGCACTCAACGACGTTGCAGGCATCACACTCGACAAGCAGGCCTTTGGTTATCCGACCCGATACGCTGACATTGCAAAGCTCTACACGTCACCCTATGCGCATCTTGTCATAAGCGACGCTTTGGGCCAATCGCTCGACGTGCGCATCGAGGACATGGGAGAAAACGTGCGCATCCTGGAACAGGTATCGCCGCTCACTGACTGCTTGCGTTGGGACGTGCTGCTGTCCGACGTGAACAGCGCAGGAACGAACACGTACACCTGGACGGCCATCAACGGATCCAGCAGGTCCATGAGCCTACCAGGTGCCGATATCGGCCGCTATACGTTGGAGTTGGGCATTCCTACCTACGCGCTTTATCTCGATGGCAAGACGGCGTGGGCCATGAGCGCATACCAGGACGCGCAATCGACGCGAGACAATGCCGTTGTCAGCTATCAGGCTGCAATGAGAAGTGCGAACACCGGCAAGGCCAATGCCGACGATAGCGCCGACACTGGCAAGAGCAATGCCGACGCAAGCGCAAACAACAGCGTTACCGTAACCGACAACAATGGTAGAAATGCACTGGCAAACGCGGCCCTTGCAAACAACTTGCGCAACCTGAGCACGGCAATGAACATCACGACGCAAAACAGCCTGACCGCGGATGCCGTGCAAAACATCTATGACAGCTCAAACGCGGACCTTGAATATACCGAGTTTGCCACCGATATCAACCTGAAGTCTGAGGCTGTCTCAAGCATCCAGAACATGATCGGCAATGCAATCGCGGGTAACGCCATGGGCGTGCTCAATGCAGGTGTTTCTGGTATCGTCAACATCACGACTTCCGGTGCACTTGCCGATCTCTCTTTGCAAAACGTGCTCGATCATCAGGGCATCGCGCAAGCCCACACGAACACGGCAAACGGCTACCACACCACAAACGCATCGAACCAGACATCCTACGCGAACGACGCGAACACCAACACGACAAAAAACAACGTAAACAATGCCAATGCCAACGCGACTACCACAGCCAATATGACAAAGGCCAACGCAACACGAACGCGAAACACGGCAAAGGCAAACGCAAGCAGGACACAGACGACGGCAAAGAGCAACGCGTCATATTCGCGTGCCACGTCTGAGGCTAACGCAAAGGCAGCGCTAGAGCAGACCAGGCTAAGCTACGTTAGGCAGGGCAACGCGCACAGCCTGGACAGCCCTGTTCGCTTTGGTGCCGTATCAGGCAATCATGAGCCCGACGCCCTCATGCGGCGAGTGTTGCAGGTGCGCATAGAGACGCAGAGCGCGAGCGCAATAGCGCGAGCCGGTGACCTGATGAAGCGGTACGGCTATGCCTATGACGGCTATTGGATGGTCACAGATTGGTGCCCTGCAAATCAAAAGGGCTGCTATTGGGAGGCTACCGACGTGATGGTGGACGCATCCGCAATAGCCAACCCGACGGCCTTTGCCGCTTTCGTGGCTATACTGAAAGCAGGAACTACGGTATGGAACGACCCTAGCAAGATTGGAGGTTTGCCATGGTGACAGACATTGACGAATTGCAGCAGAGGCTAGAGGATACCGAGGCGACATTTACCAGCGAAGAGGTAAAGACGCTTCTTGACTGGCGCATCAGACAGGAGCTATCGAGCGATTACCAGACGCAGCGCGTGGCAAGCGCATTGCAGCAAAGCGTCATATCGACCGAGACGGTTAATGCCGCAATGCAACAGATCAAGGCGCTTTGGGACAATTCGCCCATGGTGCCGACCTTGCAGGTGGTGACATATGAGCAGGAATAAGAAGGGCCCAAAGAACAAGTGCGGTTACATGGGTGAGGTTTATTGGGGAGCTTTCAACTACAACGAACGCCTCTATAACGCCTATCTAAACCAGGTGATGCAGCTTGCGATATCGCGCTTCGAGTGGCGAGGCCTTCCCGCAACGGTCGACCCGATATGGTTGGAGCGTACTTTGCTTTGCAGGGGACAGGCAACCATAGCCAGGCCTAAGAAGGGCGCTCGTCGTGGATTCTGGTACGCAGCACAGGTAATGACGGACGGACCTCTCAACGTGTATGACCGTCCTAGCAAATGGATTGCCTACTCTCATGACATGCTGAGGTTCAAGGTATCGCCGCTAAACGGTGTGCTTGTGTATGACAACGTAACTCGTGTGCCGATGCTCGACGCGCTGGATCTGGCAGTTCGTGAACTTGTCGATATCCAGCGCACAAAGCAGATAAACCGTTTCCATCAGAAGGTGCCGTATATCCTCATGACGGACCCTGACACCGAGCTGTCAGCGGAGAATCTTCTTTTGAACATCATGAGCGGTGAGCCGGCTACCATTGCAAACAATGCCATTACCAACATCGAGACGTACCAGCTCGATACTAAGGTGCCATATCTAGGCGCTGACCTGACAGCGGCCGAACAAAACGTATGGAACCGTATCTATACCATGCTGGGCATTGCAAACGTCACGTTTAAAAGCGAACGCATGATAGAGGATGAGGTGCGCACGATGAGCGAACCGGCATCCATGATGAGCCTTTCAGGTCTGCTGGAACGTAGGCGTGCGGCTGACATGCTCTCGAATCTCACAGGTAAAGAGGTAAATGTCATCTGGCGTGCCGACAACCTCTCTGAGAACGTGAACGCCGTTGAGAACATCCAGACGGCTGCAAAGATCATCGCCGGAGAAAGCAAGGGCATAGGGGAGGTGCTGACCAATGGCAATGCCTGATGTTGAACCTTTCGAGTTGCAAGGCTATACCGACTTTGACCGCACCTATTGGAGCGCGCTATCCATCACGGTAGGCGAGCTCATGGATGCTGACATGGTGACAAAGGAATGGTTTACGACGTTCGATGCCTACGATTCGGAACAGGCAGGCAGACTATGGACCAAGTTCGTAGGACGCTTCCAATTCCGTGAGATTGGCATCCTACCACCTAAACGCTGGATGTTGCGCACAATAGCAAAGCTCAACGAGATCATGCCGAAGTACAAGCCTCTTTACCAGGCTATCGCAGACGGTATCACGACGATGACCGACTATGACGAATGGCACAAGAGGCGTGATATCTATTCCAGCTTTCCACAGACGGCTTTGGGCGGCTCCAACGAGGACTACGCAAGCAGCGGAAATGACAGCGAATACGAGACGGTACGCGATTACGGATTGCTCGACGTGAGCGAACGCATCGACTCGTATAATGATGTTGACGCTATGATCCTGAATGAGCTTGAACCTCTGTTCATGGTCATTCGCTCGACTTCTATACCATGGATGTAGGGAGGGCTTGATAATGGCTTACGTTCCACCTAATCCCGTGCCTTTGTGGCCCGCTTTCTTTCCTAGCGCACCGGTAGTGCCTAAGCTCTACTATGATGCCCTATCGCCTGAGCAGCGCATAAAGAAGCTTTGCGAGGAATTGCATCGCCTTTGCGAATATGCAAACCTGCTAGGCGAGAACATCAACCTCGATCATGCGGCCATCAAGCAACTACAAGATGACTTCCAGCGCTTCATTGATGGTGAGTATGACCAATACTATAAGGACCTCATCTATCAATGGATCCAAGACAACTTTGCCGACCTCATAAGCGCCGGCGTGAGGCAGGTCTATTTTGGACTCACCGATGATGGGTACTTTTGCGCCTATGTGCCCGACTCATGGAGCGAGATCACGTTTGATACCGGTGCCGTCTTTGGCAGGTCAGACTATGGCCGGCTGATCTTGCGTTTCGAGGCCGACCCAGCAACACAGCGTGGTACGATTGATAACACCTATAACGTGGGCAGCTACAGTCTGAATGCCGTTGCCCGACAGCTAAAGGCAGAAATCGAACGCCTCATAGCAGATGTTGAGATCAACTCCAACCGTACCGACTTCACCTATAACACGCTTTTCACGAACCTTGACGAGGTGGTTAGCGATGGCAATTTCTAAGCGACAGCCAATGCGTAGCGCCGAGATTGATTTGGTCGATGCCGTAAACGGCTTGGAACAGACAACGCAGACGCATACGCAATCCATCAACACGCTTGCTGAGGGTTTGGCCAACGAAATTGGCAACAGGGAGCGTGCTATCACAGGTGTCATGAATTCCCTTGAGGCCGAGACGATTGCACGGCAGGGTGCAGACACGGCATTGCAGAATCAGATCGGCGAGGGTTTCTCAACTGAGCAGACCATTGCTCAATCGCTGAGTGCGACAAGAGATGCAATTACCGCACTTGAACAGGCTGATGCAGCTTTGCAGGCCTTTCAGAACAAATTCAATATCGGAATTGTCGATAGCATTGAGATTCCTGCGAACACTTCTGTTTCCTCAACCGTTACATTCAATACGCCTTTTGACGAAACGGCATCATGTGCTATATTCGCACAGGTGATTACCAATGAGCTAGCAACGCTTTTTACATACAATCTCATCGATTGCACCTATTCGGGTTTCTCTTATTCCATCAGCAACAATGACGCAGACGCGCACACGGTATCGCTTGGATACGTTGCCGTGAAGGTCAATTAGGAGGTCTCATGCCAACTACACAGTACATAGGCTCACGCTACGTGCCTTTGTTTGCAGATCCAGTGGAATGGTCTAGCGAAAAGAGCTACGAGCCGCTTACCATCGTGAGCAACGAGGGCAACAGCTACACGTCTAAGCAGTTCGTGCCCGTAGGTGTGGATATCAATAACACCGAGTTTTGGGCTTTGACGGGTAACTATAACGCGCAGGTTGAGCAATATAGACGTGAGGTGCAAGCGTTTGACGGCAGAATAGTACAGTTGGAAAATTTTGCAGAATATGGCCTATGCATTGTGCCATCTGTTGCGGAAATGAAGCTATTTGAAAATATTGGAATCGCACCGATAATTGAAACGGAAGGGTATTATAGCCCTGGCGACGGTGGAGCAGGCCTTTATATCATCACAGATGATACGTCGTACACACCTAATGACATAGATATCATAAATTGTCTTGAAAACATGACAGCGATATTGCTCACTGATGCAGATGTAAACGCCGCGTCTTTTGGTTGCGTAGGTAATAATGCCACAGAGCAAAGAATAAATAGGGCGCTTGAAGTGGCACAAGCATTAAATAAAAAAATTATA
>ODAI014376996.1_pt1 | contig 14785 bp, 19 predicted proteins | sample 1539321 | NCBI WGS metagenome assembly ODAI01 (sample SAMN02144231, study PRJEB22623) | gut metagenome | biome: sheep rumen | host: Ovis aries | place: New Zealand
AATATTATTGTTATTCTTTGGCGTCTTTATGTATTATTTAATAAAGATGGCTAGAAGTAGAAGTGATAGCAGTGAAGAAGAAAAATATCCTACTATGCGAAAATCCATACTAATAACAATAATCGGATTATTAGGTATTGTTTTGGGAAGCCATTTTGCTGTTGAAGGTGCAACAGGTTTAGCTAAAGCTATGGGCATAAGTGAAAGAATAATTTCATTAACAATTATTGCGCTAGGAACTTCATTACCAGAACTTGTTACAAGTGTTACTGCAACAAGAAAAGGAGAATATGATATTGCGATAGGTAATGTTGTTGGAAGTAACATATTCAATATAGGAATTGTTATTGGATTACCAATTGCAATTATGGGTGGAATTGGAGAAATTAACTTTAGTTATATTGACTTAATCACTATGATAATTTCCTCTTTCTTACTATTTATATTTTCTTTTAATAATCGTAAAATATCAAAAAAAGAAGGAATTATATTTTTAATAATTTTTATATTTTACTATAGCTATGTTGTTTTTGCATAAGTTATAATTATAAAATAATTAAAAAAAGACATCATAATAATTATAAAAAAATGAAAGGATAAATATAAATGGAGTTAAGTTTTGGAAATTATATTATACAATTAAGTCAAAACCTTCCTTTATGTATAATAACAATTCTTATTTTAGGAGTTATTCTAGTTAATGGATGGACTGATGCTCCAAATGCAATTGCTACATGTATATCGACAAGATCAATACATCCTAAAAAGGCGATTATAATGGCTGCATTTTTTAACTTTTTAGGAGTTTTTGTAATGACACTACTTAGTTCGAATGTAGCAGAAACCATATATAATATAGCAAACTTTGGAAGTGATTATTCAAGTGCATTACTAGCACTATGTGCTGGCCTAGTAGCAATAGTTTTATGGGCAGTTGTTGCTTGGTATTTTGGTATTCCGACAAGCGAAAGCCATGCTCTTGTTGCTGGTATATCTGGAGCAGCAATTGCAATACAATCTCGGAATATCTGGAATAAATATAGATGAATGGAAAAAGGTAATATATGGACTAATCTTATCTGCATTACTAGGTTTCATTTTCGGATATGTTATTACAAAAATAATTGAAAAAATATGTAAGAATTTTGATAGAAGAAAAACTACAAAATTTTTTAAGAAAACTCAAGTTTTGGGTGGTGGAGCAATGGCCTTTATGCATGGAGCACAAGATGGACAAAAATTTATAGGGATTTTTTTACTTGGAATTTCACTCGCTAATGGAATAAATACCACTCGGAACAATTGAAGTTCCTATTTGGTTAATGCTACTATGTTCAATTGTAATGACATTTGGAACTTCAATTGGAGGATATAAAATTATTAAAACTGTAGGTGTTAAAATGGTTAAACTGGAACCATATCAGGGTACGGCAGCAGATATAGCAGGCTCTCTTTGTTTATTATTTTCAACGATTTCAGGTGTTCCAGTTAGTACCACTCAAACAAAAACTACTGCTATAATGGGAGTTGGAGCAGCAAAAAGACTAAAAAATGTCAATTGGAATATTGCTAAAAATATGGTGTTAGCTTGGATAATTACATTTCCAGTATGTGGTATATTAGGTTATCTAACAACATTTATATTTATGAAGATCTTTATTTAGGAGGTTATTATGAAGAAAGAAGAATTTAATTATTATGATGAATTTATAAAAAATGCTGATTGTGCATTAAGAATATCAACAATCTTAAAAGAATATACAACTCAATTTGATGGAAATAAAACTAAAGAAATAGAAAAGCAAGTACATCAAATAGAAAATGAAGCAGACAAGAACCTTCATGAAATAATAAATTATCTTATAAAAGATTTTCTTCCACCTATTGAAAGAGAGGACATAATTACTCTTTCACATCGAATAGATGATGTAATAGATTGCATTGATGAAGTCGCAATTAATTTAGATATTTTAAATGTAAAATCTCTAAGAAAAGATTTTATAGAGTTCTTAAATTTAATAAATTCATGTTGCATTGACTTAAAGAAAATGATACAAAATTTTAAGAATGTAAAAGAGTATGAAGAAACAAGAAAGTTGATTATAAATATAAATAAAATAGAAGAATTAGGAGATGAATTATACCAGCAAGCTATTAGAAATTTATACAGCTCTGAAAAAGATCCTATTGAGGTATCAGCATGGACTATAATTTACAGTTCTTTAGAAAATTGTTTTGATGCATGCGAGAGTGTGGCATCTTGTGTTGAAGAAGTAATATTAAAAAACACATAATTTATAATAAATGTGTTGCCACGTATAATGATTAAAAATAACCATTCTGCTCAGCAAAAAGTAGAATGGCTATTTTTTTATTGTATAGGAAAAATCAACTTTTTTGCTTTTAGCTTGCGGGTTAGCAAGCGTTAAGAAAGCAAAAAATACCTTAATATTTTCCTATACAAAAAGGTTAAGTTACCTTGATTCGTCCGAGCGAAGCGACGGACATGTTGCGAAGCCACTTTTCTTATTTTATATTTTATCTTCCGCATCCGCAGTCATTGTTATAATTCATTGCCATATTCATGTTTGCATTATTGTTTGTGTTAATATTCATCGTTACTGTATCAGAATTATTCACAAACATTGGATTATTTGGATTCATATAAAACTTCTTTTGTGCAAGTTTATCTTGAACACCACGTAAAGCTTCACCAAATCTTTGGAAGTGAACAATTTCTCTTTGTCTTAAGAACTTAAGAGGTTCAACAACATCAGGATGGTCTTTACACAAATCTATTAATTTTTCATAAGTTGCACGTGCTTTTTGTTTTGCTGCCACTTTGATAGCACCACATTTTAAAAAATTAGTAAAATGAGCCAATATTAAGGATAATATAAAAGCCCATAAAAATACACAAATTATCTTGAAAACAATGGCGAAATATAGTATAATTATTATGTTAACACAGATAAGAGGTAATAAAATGTATTTATGGGATAAATTAGTAAGTGCAACTCAAAATCTATTAGATAAAATAGAGAATGTGATTAATAAAATAAATATTCAAATCTTCGGAGATGACATACCAGAAATAACTAGTTCAGACGAAAAAGAAATTATGATGTTTGATACTAGTTCTGTTTTGATACGCAAATATGAAACTCTATCAGAGAAAGAACAACAAAAAGTAGATGAGTTCATTAGTAAAATTGATATATCTAATTTTGAAAATTTGATAACATATGGAAGAAATCAAAATAAAATTTCAACGGGTTTAACAGAATTGTTACTAAAAACATTTCATGATATTAAAGAATTTAAAGTAGATAAAGATATTACACATGAAGAAAAGTTAAAGATGAGATTAGAAATGGAAGTAATTAATGAACAATTAACAATATATAAAGATGAGCTAGAAAAAATAAATAAAGAGCTTGAATTAAGTATAGTTGCATTAATAAAAGTATTTGATAGAGAAAGACCAAGACTTAGTATAAAAGAAATATTTGATGTAGCAGAGAGAATACATAGAAAAAGTATAAATAGAGCATTAAATGAAGCTATAAACAGAATGAAAGTATGTAAAGCGGTTGTAGAAACTCAACTTAAAACAATCGACAATTGGGAACCAGTAAAACAAATGCTATCAAACGCGATTGAAGCATATAAAGGTACTGCAAAAGAACCTGAAATTGAAGAAAAGGAAAGAGAACTTTTAGAAGAAAAGACGAAAGAATTATTACAAAGAGAGCAAGTAATATTTGGAGAAAATAATTCATCAACTAAAGAAGGAGAAGAAGATAAAGAGATAAAAAAACTTGCAGACATAAAAACGAAATTAGATATTTATGCATATACACAGAGAGATAAAATAGATGTAATTAGAAATAGAATAAAAGAAATAGTAGAAAGTGAAGAAAAAGCAAAAGACAAAGAAGAGCTAATAAAAGAATTAGAAGAGATAAAAATAAGACTAGATGTATTTGGACATTACATAAAAGAGGAAGACTGGGAAGCATATTATGAAACAAAATTTGAAGTTTTGACATCAGATATTAATCAAATAGATGAAATACCATTTGATATAGAAAAACTGAATAAAGAAGAATTGAAGTATTATGAAAGAATAATACAAAGGAAAATAGAAGAAATAAGAACTGGAAGAAATCCAGAACTTAAAAGAGCATTTTTGGAAGAAAACTTAAAAACTGTAATACGACAAATAAAAGGAATATTAAAAGGAGATAGTAAAACTTATAATATTGAAGCGATACTGAAAGATATAATGAGATTAAGACTATTGCTAGCATTTGATAAAGAGTTTGGAGTAGAAGAAATAGTAATTAAAAAAGCACAGGGAATGACTGAGGTGGATGAAAGTTTTATAGAATGGGCAAATAATGTACCAATAAAAACTATAATACAAATACAAAGGAATCCCGAATATGAATTTTATAGAGAAAAAATGTTAATTGCAAGTGACAATCCTTTTATAAAATTATTTCAATCATGTAATTATTTACAATCAGATACAGAAGAAAAAACAACACATATAGTTCCAGAAGGAATTGTAAGAATAGGCAATAATACTACCTATTATAGTGAGCATGACATATATTATTATAATGATAACTATACATGTATTGTTTTGCCATCAACATTGAAAAGATTAAAAAGCATGGCATTTAGATCAAGAGAAACAAAAGATATTGAAAAAGATACTTCAATGAATAAAATAGAACATATAGAATTTAATGATGAACTAGAAGAAATAGATGACGATGTATTTAGTTATACTGGTTACGGTAAAATGATTAGAGAGGTATTAGAGGATGCGATGAAGATTATACCAGAAGAAGTGCCAGAAGATAGAGTAGAGAGAATAAAGAAAGCTGAAGCTTTAAAGAAAAGAATTGGTCATTATGAAAAATATATGCTAGAAATGGATGAATTAGAAGAAGAAATAAAAATAATAAATGCACAAATTAAAAATCCACCTGTTAAAGATGAAGTTTTAATACAGATGGATGATTTATATAATAAATTTATCTTTTATAGTATTAGATATAAAATAATAAACAAATATAGGGAAACGCCTATACAAGATAGTAGATATGAAAATATAAAAAACTCAATATATGAATTAAAATTTATAAGATTAATGCTTTTAGTAAAAGCTGGACATGAAGATGCTTTTAAATATCTAGATAAAGATAGTGAAGAATATAAATATTTCGTTGAATTATTAAGAATGAAAGTAGAAGAATTTGTTAATGAATCAAATGATAGTATAACTACTGCATTTAGTATGAAAAACAAAAAAGAAGCAATTAGTATAATTATGAGTTTATTAGATAAGCCAGATGTATTACAAGATGTAAATGCATTAAAATTATTATTTGCATTTGAAAATGGAGGATTAGAAACAGCTAATATACAGTTACCAAAACAAGAAGTGCTTAGAGCAAGATATAGCAGATATTATCTTTTATCTCAATGGGGAGAAAAAATACCATTATCTAGTATAATAAAGATGATGTATGATCTAGAATACAAAAACTATCTTGAAAATGGTAGATATTATTTATGCAAAGATAATCCATTTATTAAATTATTAGAATTATATAATTACAAGAAAAAAGAAATAGATGATAAAGAAGTGAAAACATATAGATTTCTTGAAGGAATAGAATGGATCAATGGACCATATTATGATCGCTTTGGAACGTATACAGATACAGCAAGAATAATACGTGAAGGAGGATATACAAGAGTTGTTCTACCGTCTTCTTTAAAACGTATAACTGGAGGAGATTACTATGAATCAGGAAGGTCAGCATTTTCAAGAGCTGAAAATGGAAAAATCGAAGAAGTTGTGTTTAATGAAGGATTAGAAAAAATTGGGGAAAATGCTTTTATGAATTCGAATATATCTGAAGCGCATATTCCAACAACAGTAAGAGTAATTGATGATGGTGCATTTAAATATTCACATTTAAAAGATTTAATAATTCCAGAATCTGTTGTTGAAATAGGAAATAATGCATTTGAAGAAACACTGGTTGAGGAAGTAACTATTCCAGCTTCAGTAGAAAGAATGGGAAATTATGTATTTAGTAATTGTAAAGTACTAAAAAGAGCAGAAGTAAATGCTAAACATATGGGAGCAGGAGATTTTTCATGGTGTAATAATTTAAAAGAACTTGTAATTACTCAAAATGTTGAAGATGTTAGATTAGATAGAATTAACTGCAAAAAAGTACGATTATATGCGAATAGAATAGGATATAGAGAAAAATGGATCGCATTTGACTTTTCTAAAATAGGTACATTAGAGATAATGGGAACGGTTCAAGAAATAGTAGGAAAAAGCTATGAGACTGAAGTTAATCAAATAGCATTTAGGGATTATAATGGTTTATTAAAAGGATATTTGCCACATCCTCAAAAAATTTCATTTTACGAGGGTGAAAATACTGAACCATACTTAGAAATAAGCAAGGAAGAATGGAAAGAAGAGATAAGAAGAGCAACAAAAAATCAATCTTATCAAGACAGACATAGTAAAGATATAAGAAACTTATACGAATCTACAATGAATGAATGGGAAAAGTCGGACGAAAGAAGCAGAGCATGGCATTTAAGATATTTTATAGATGAACCTAGTCATGATTTAATTATAAAGAATTTATATGAAATAAAAATGCAAAAGATGTCAAGAGTGGATCCAAATATAAGAAGAATATTTGAGGAATACAAAAGAAGAAGAGATGGAATTGAAACAGAGTGTAAAAAAGCACAAAACAAAGAAAGGCAAGAAGATTTACAATATGAAATGGAACTATAGATAAAACTGATAAAGATATATTTATCTTTAATTCTGGTATTAAAAAGATACAATAAGCTTTTTAAAAATGTTTGACAATACCTAAAAAAGTGTGTATAATAATAGTAAGAAATGAGAAACACAAAATGTGTTGCCATGAAAGAGTTAAAAAATAACCATTCCGTTGGGCAAAAAGCAGAATGGCTATTTTTTTAATTATTGCCTATGTAGAAAAACACAGATGATGATTAACAAGACAATATTTATAATAGCTGTTCCTATCATTCCGAAGAATAATAGGTAAATGATTTCTATTAGTGAAATATCGACCATTTAACCACCCCCATATATCAGACTCACAACATAAAAGCTGTGGAGCAGTTTGCAAACATCAAAGAGTCAAAAGGTGGCAACACACTCTGCTTATTCTCAAATCTTACCTTAACCAATATACTATATATTTAATAATAAGTCAAGAGAAAATACAAAAAAATGTTTGATAATATATAAAAAAGGAGAGTGTCATTATATGCTATGACACTCTCCCAAATTTTATGCTATTATCTTCCGCATCCGCAGTCATTGGTGCTATAATTCATTGGCGTGTTCATATTTGCATTATTGTTCATGTTCATAGTCATTGAATCAGCATTATTAACAAACATAGGATTATTTGGATTCATATAAAATTTCTTCTGAGCAAGTCTATCTTGAACACCACGCAATGCTTCACCAAATCTTTGGAAGTGAACAATTTCTCTTTGTCTTAAGAACTTAAGAGGCTCTACAACATCAGGATGGTCCTTGCAAAGGTCTATTAATTTTTCATAAGTTGCACGAGCTTTTTGTTCTGCTGCAAGATCTTCTTGAAGGTCAGCTATAGGGTCACCTTTAACTGCAATATATGCAGCTGTAAAAGGCATTCCTGCCGCAGCTTGAGGATATACTCCTAAACCATGGTCTGTATAATATGGGTCTAAGCCACCTGCTTTAACTTCTTCAATAGAGGCATTTCTTGTTAATTGGTGTACGATAGTACCTACCATCTCAAGGTGTGCAAGTTCCTCAGTTCCGGATATCGTTTAATATAGCTTTAGACTTTTGATCTGGCATTCCAAATCTTTGAGATAAATATCTAAGAGAAGCTGCAAGCTCTCCATCAGGACCGGCCGTATTGAGAAATAATATTTTTAGCAAGTCTTGTATCTGTTTCCCTTATATTGATAGGGTATTCTAGCATTTTGTCATAAGTCCACATTAGAAATTACCTCCTTCCCATGGCCAAGGCTCTTCAAGCCATCTCCATTTATTGCATGGATAATAAATACTTAGTGGGCCATAGACTTTTTGATATTTGTCTTTTAACTCTTTGAGCTTCTTTGTATAAGCATTATGCAAACACAAAGCTTTTTCATCATCTGGATGAGTATTTAGATATAATCCAAGTTCGATTACGGCAAAGTTATAGCTCTTGATTTTCATCATTAATTCTTCACGAGTATATTTTTTATCATCACAGTAATCCATATTTCTTGCTTCGATTGTATCAAGTACTTCAGCTAATTCTACATCATCGTTCATCTATTACAGCCCTCCTTTATATCGTTTGTATCCATTAAATATTGGATTTCAGCCATTGACTGGCCTGGATAGTAGTCAGAAACTAGTTCCGGAAATATAGTTCCTTTGTCTAATCCACAATTTGGCATATAAGTTTCGTCCATAGTATGGAATGGAACATAGCTTTGACCATACATAGGATTCATAGGAAAAACATCATCTTGAACATCATCATCAAAGCCACAACTACAATTCATGTTATAACCATTGTTATCATTACATGCTGGTTTATTACACATAGTTTCATACATGCATTTATCATCTTTATGCATATTGTTGTATAAGCAGCAATGTTTTCTACGTCTACAATTACACATTAAAATTTCCTCCTTGTATATATTGTATGCTATATACTATGCAAGAAAAGTTGGATAAGTTACTTGATTTTATATGCATAATATGATATAAAATAGTTATAATTTATTTTAGGAGGCGTTTTATGGAATTAAAAGGATCTAAAACAGAAGCAAACTTACTTGCAGCTTTTGCAGGAGAATCACAAGCTAGAAATAAATACACATATTTTGCAAGTAAAGCAAAAAAAGAAGGATATGAGCAAATAGCTGCTATATTTGAAGAAACAGCAGCAAATGAAAAGGAACATGCAGAAATTTGGTTTAAACTTTTAAATGGTGGACAAGTTCCATCAACAGAAGAGAACCTAAAAGCTGCAGCTGATGGAGAAAACTACGAATGGACAGATATGTATGCTGAATTTGCAAAAGTTGCAAAGGAAGAAGGATTTGATAGAATCGCGTATCTATTTAATGCAGTAGGACAAATTGAAAAAGAGCATGAAGCAAGATACTTAAAATTACTTGAAAACATGAAAGAAGGAATAGTATTCTCAAGAGACGGAGATAGAATTTGGAAATGCAGAAACTGTGGACATATTGTAATTGGAAAATCTGCACCTGAAGTTTGCCCAGTATGTAGCCATCCAAAGAGCTATTTTGAAATTAAAGCAGAAAATTATTAAAATAGAAAATAGAATTTGGAATTTAAAATTCAGAAAACTATGGCGTAGCTTTGAAAAAATAAGGGCAGAGATTTAGAAGGATAACGTTCTAAATCTCTGTTTTTGTTATATAAAAAGAAAAGAGTACTGCTTAATCTGATAATCAGTTTAAGTAGTCTCTTTTCCGGACATTATGCAAGATACACTTTTGTGTGTAATCTGACAGCTCTCCATTTTCCATTGGGAAGCTGTTCGATGTAGCCACGTACTTCTTTCCAACCAGAACTTGCGGGGTGTGCCTCGCGAATGGCTTGAAGAACCCGATAGGCTTCATCTTTGCTGTCCTTTTCGAAAGGGGATACAAACTTTTCAGTGAATTCTTTCATGGGGTAATTCTCCTCTCTAAATATATATGGTTATAACTATATTATAGCATATTTTACGAGAATTTGCAAAATTCAAAACTGAAATCCTTCTAATTATGCCATTTTGCCAACTATATACTTGTATAAAATAAAATTTTATGATATAATACTACCGAAAAAAGGAGAAAGTAAAGCCTATGGAAGATAAAAGAGTAGAAAAAAATGAATACTATTTATCAATAGCAGAAGCGGTTGCAGGACGTGGCACATGCCTTAGGAAAAACTATGGTTGCATAATAGTTAAAAATGATGAAATAATTGCAACAGGATATACAGGGGCACCTAGAGGCAGAAAAAATTGCATAGATCTTGGATATTGTACAAAGAAAAAGATACTTCCAGATATTAGACATGGAGGGTATGATGCATGTAGATCAGTTCATGCTGAACAGAATGCAATAATAAGTGCCTCTAGAAAAGACATGATAGATTCTACGCTTTATCTTGTAGGAGTTAGAAAAGATACAGGAGAATACGAAGAAGAAGCGGATTCATGCCAGCTATGCAAAAAGATGATTATAAATGCTGGAATAAAGCAAATTATAATTAGAGAAAATAAAAACAAATATAAAGTTGTTGATGTAGAAGAATGGATAGAGAAGGATGAATTACTCGAGGGTAAAACAACATATTAGTGAGGTGAAAAAATGGCAAAACCAATAGTTGCGATAGTTGGAAGACCAAATGTTGGTAAATCAACATTTTTTAATTATATAATAGGAGAAAAAAGGTCAATAGTAGAAGATAAGCCAGGTGTTACAAGAGACAGAATTTATGCTGATACAAACTGGAGAGGAAGAGATTTTACAGTAGTTGATACAGCAGGAATTGAACCAAAGTCAGAAGACATTATAGAAACTAGCATGAGAGAACAAGTGCAAATTGCAATAGATATAGCAGATGTAATTCTGTTTATGACAGATATAAAACAAGGAGTAACAGAAGTAGATAAAGAAATAAGTATGTTACTTAGAAAATCAAAGAAGCCTGTTGTACTTGTATGCAACAAATCAGATGGATTTGGAGAAGTAAATGAAGGCATATATGAGTTTTACAATTTAGGGATAGGAGAACCATTTGCAGTATCTTCTGTAAATGCTTCAGGAATAGGAGACGTACTAGACGAGGCATATAAGTATTTTCCAAATGAAGATGAAAGCGAAAATGATGGAGAGGTAATTAAAGTTGCACTAATTGGAAAGCCAAATGTTGGAAAGTCTTCACTTGTAAATAAAATACTTGGAACAAACAGAGTTATAGTAAGTGATATTGCCGGAACAACAAGAGATGCAGTTGATTCATACTATGAAAATGAGTACGGAAAGTATATATTCATTGATACAGCAGGACTTAGAAGAAAAAATAAAATAAAAGATGACATAGAAAGATATAGTATAATCAGGACAATGTTTGCAATAGAAAGAGCCGATGTGTGCCTTATTATGATAGATGCTACTGAACGGGGTTACAGACCAAGATGCAAAAATTGCAGGAGAAGCGCACGAGGCAGGAAAAGGCATAATCCTTGTTGTGAACAAATGGGATGAAGTAGAAAAAGACGAACATACAATAGAAAACTTTAAAAAAGATGTATATACAAAACTTGCATACTTGAATTATGCACCAATAATATTTATTTCAGCAAAAACAGGACAAAGAGTAAACAAACTTTATGAAATGATTAATGAAGTAAATAGATGCAATAGTATGAGAGTACAAACAGGAATGCTAAATCAAGTTATAAATGAAGCTATTGCAATAACTCAGCCACCAACAGACAAAGGTAAGAGATTAAAAATATTATATGTAACTCAAGCAAGCACAAAACCACCAACATTTGTAATATTTGTAAACAACAAAGATATATTCCATTTCTCATATGAGAGATACTTAGTAAATCATATAAGAAAAGAATTTGGAATCAATGGAACACCGATTAGAGTTATTGTAAGAGAGAAGTTTGATGATGAAGAATAAGTGTTACCAGTATTTTCCAGATTTGTCGAATTTTGTCATAAATATAGATATTGACAATTCAAATATTATGTTATATAAAATAGATAATGAAAATATGTTGAAGTATTTTAAATCAACATTTCATTATCTATTTTTAATTATATATAAATTTACATCTTTGTATAGACACAATAATTCGTTAGATATTTCGTCTAAAATAAATCATTATTTTAATTTTAAATATTGACAAACACGTGCTATACGTATATAATAAGAAAGAAGGGATAAAGTGACATTTAAGGAACTAGAAAAATTAATTAAAGCAGATGGTTGGTATTATTATGCTACAATCGGTTCACACTATCAATATAAACATAATATAAAACCAGGGAAAGTAACAATACCACGACATTGCAAAGAGGTAAAAAAAGGAACATTAAATTCAATATTAAAACAAGCAGGTTTAAAATGAAAGGGGAATAGTTGTATGAAAATTGTATATCCAGTATGTTTTTACGAAGAAGCTGAGGGAGGATATAGTATAGATGTGCCAGATTTATTAGGATGTTGTACTCAAGCAGAAAGTATAGAGGAGGCATTAGAAATGGCTCAAGATGCTGCTTTGGGATGGATTACAACAGCTATTGAAGATGGAGAAGATATACCTAAACCAAGCAAAATAGAAGATATTAAATTGGAAAATGAGAATGGATTTATATCTTTAATATTGTTAGATTTAGATAAATATATGAAACTTAATAGTTCTAAAAGGGCAGTAAAAAAAACATTAACTATACCAGTTTGGCTAAATGAAAAAGCTGAGAAAATAGGAGTGAATTTTTCACAAGTTTTACAAGAAGCATTACTTAGTAAAGTATTGAAAGCAAAAAAGTAGACATAGAAAAATAGTATTTAAATTCAATAAATGATATCAAAATAATTGCAGAGAATATAGGAAAAAAATAGAATTAGATTTTATATCAAATACTTGTCTTCAAAATATAGCTATGATATAATGTAGCTATAAAAATTGGAAAGGTAGGTAATATTTATGAGCAGAGAATTAGTTTTAAAAAGATGTAAAAATTGTGGAGCTTTAGTAAAGGTAATAAAGGATTGCACATGCGATAATTGTGGAATTAAATGTTGTGGAGAACAGATGCAAGAGCTTGTTCCAAATTCAGTAGATGCAGCAGCTGAAAAACACGTACCAACTTATAAAATTGAAAACGGAAAGATATTTGTAAAAGTAAATCATGTAATGGAAGATGACCACTATATTGAATGGATTGCATTGGTTTCAGATAAGAAAGAATGTAAAAAATATTTTAAACCAGGAGAAGCATGTGAAACACATTTCAAATATGTTCCAGGATCAACACTTTATGCTTTTTGCAATAAGCATGGTTTATGGAAGTGTGATGTAAAATAAATAAAAACAAATCAAAAGCGAACAGGACAAGGCAAAATCAAGTTAAAATACCGGAAATGTACGGCTGTACATTGAGGATTTTTAACTTGATTTTAACGAAGTAATGTGAAGTTTTTCATTTGTTTTAGAGGAGGAATATATATGACTCTATATATAATAGTAGCTGTAATTGCTTATGCCATAGGTAGTATTAATTTTTCAGTTATATTTAGTAGAAAATTTGCAGGATTTGATATAAGAGAAAAGGGAAGCGGAAATGCTGGATCAACAAATATGCTGCGTAATGTTGGAAAAAAAGCAGCAGCTATCACTCTTGTATGTGATATTCTAAAAGGTCTTGTAGCAATTTTAATTGCGTATATTATTGGAAGATTTAATGATAATATAGATGGAGCATTACTTGTACAAATTGCTGCACTATGTGTTGTAATAGGACATACTTTTCCAATATTCTTCGAATTTAGAGGAGGAAAAGGAGTAGCTACATCACTAGGAGTTTTACTTTTAATTAATTGGCAAATAGGCTTAATTTGCTTATTATTTGCATTAGTTATAATGGCTACGACAAGAATGGTATCAGCAGGCTCTGTAACAGCTGCTATTCTTTATCCAATACTTGTACTTTGTGGTGTAGGAAAAGAGTATTTCCTTGTTGGTGGAAATTACATAGTATTTAGTTTACTTCTTGCTTTAATTGTAATTTTTAATCACAGAACAAATATTAAGAGAATATTAGCAGGAGAAGAGAACAAGTTAAGCTTTAAGAAAAACAAGTAAAACCGCCAAAACTCCTGCGTTTGGCTACTCTAAATATTTATAAGCAAGAGAAGGAGATATTCCAATGAAAAATATTTGTATAATTCGGAAGTGGAAGCTGGGGATGTGCTTTAGGAATTAACTTAGCACAGATTCGGACATAATATCAAAATATGGTCATTTACAGAAGAAGAAAGAGACCTAATAAATAATGAAAGAAGATGTAAATTTCTACCAAATGTAGAAATGCCAGAAAACATATATTGTACAACTGATATAAAAGAAGCAGTAGAAGATACAGACATTATTCTACATGTTACTCCATCTAAATTCACAAGAGAAACTGTAAAAAAGTACAAACCATATGTTACAAATCAAATAATTGTAATTTGCTCTAAAGGATTTGAAAAAGATACACTAAAAACATTAGAAGATGTTATAGATGATGAACTTCCAAATTCAAAAATTGCAGTTTTATCAGGACCAAGCCATGCAGAAGAAGTCTCTATAGAGATTCCAACAGCACTTGTTATAGCATCTAAATATGATGAAGTGAATGAAATGATACAGGAAGAATTTATGAGTGATAACTTAAGAATATATAGCTCTAAGGATGTAAAAGGTGTGGAACTTGGTGGAGCATTAAAAAACATTATAGCATTTTGTACAGGTGTTGCAGCGGGGCTCGGACTTGGAGATAATACTTTTGCAGCACTAATTACAAGAGGACTAAAAGAAATTGCAGAACTTGGCGAAGCTCTTGGAGGAGAAAAAGATACTTTTTATGGACTTACAGGACTTCGGAGATT
>ODAI010038199.1_pt1 | contig 14784 bp, 13 predicted proteins | sample 1539321 | NCBI WGS metagenome assembly ODAI01 (sample SAMN02144231, study PRJEB22623) | gut metagenome | biome: sheep rumen | host: Ovis aries | place: New Zealand
CGAACCTCCGGCCCACAGCTTAGAAGGCTGTTGCTCTATCCAGCTGAGCTAATGACCCTGGAGCGAGTGATGGGAATCGAACCCACGTGGTCAGCTTGGAAGGCTGAAGTTCTACCATTGAACTACACTCGCATATATCGCCGAAAGATTTTCGGCGAAGTAAATATTACACTAACGTCCTGAATTGGTCAACAGGAAAATTAAGACGTCGGGGGTTTCTTGGAAAGATAGTTTTCTGAAGCGTAGAAACCGTCGATTGTCTTATACCAGCCGTTGCTTGTCCTGGCAACGACAACGATCGTCTGTCCTCTTGAAAGCGTACCGATCTTCGTGTACTCCGTACCGGGACCCTTTCTGATGTTAAGGAATTCGCCCTTGGTAACCTTTGCATAGTAAGTAACCTGCTGGTCAAGAGTTGTCTCCTTCCAAGTGATCGGCTGATCATTGGTAAGAGGTCCTGTATACAAAGAAAGTGAAGTTGTAGGAGCTGTCGTAGTAGTGGTTGTGATTGCTTCCGAAGTGGACGGAGCGGTATCAATAGTCGGTTTTGACTTCTTGCCGCATGCAACAGCAGTTAAAGCCATGACACCGATAAGCATACCGGCAGAAATTCTTGCAGCCGCCATTTTGCTGTTCACGTTTATCACCTCCGCAGAACTATACGTTTAATATATTATTACATACTTTGCAATAAAAAATGTATTAATTTTGTTACAAAGTATTCTTTACGCGCTATCAGGGGCTTAAACACGGTATTTCGGTTCGAGCAGATAAAATGCTATATGATCCCTGTACTGCCCGTTAATATGCATATATGAGATCCTTTTCCCTTCTTCGGTAAAACCGGTGCGCTTAATAAGTTTTATCGAAGGAATGTTTTCAGGAAGTATGAACGCCTCGATCCTGTGCATGCCGTATTCCTTGAACATAAAGCTGCAGGCCGCATCGATAGCCTCAGTCATATAACCTTTTCCGGTGTGATCCTGATCAAGATGATATCCGATAGCGCAGCTCATCATGCCGCCATATGCAAGATTGAAAAAAGATACCCTGCCTATTATCTCATCGCTCCCCTTTAACGTTATCCACAACGGTACAACGCTTCCCGCAAGAAAAGAATCGCAGTCAAAAGCAAGGTATTTCCTTTGTTCGGATACCGTAAAGTAAGAGTTCGGATGTGTCTGGGCAAAACGCTTATGGAATTCGCGGTTCTTAATAAAATAGCCGGTAACCTTAGGAGCTTCACTCTTCCTTAAGACAGCAAGCCTGAGCCTGTCAGTCTCTAAGGCAAGCATCTCGCACCTTGATCTTTTAGAAGCGATAATGTAACCCATCACAGATTAATCTTCAGGATCGGGAGCATCCGGTTCATCGTCTCCCTCGTCACCGCCGTCTCCGAAATCGGGCAGTTCTTCAGGCGTATAGACGGTATCAGGCTTTTTGGTTCCCTTTGCAGCGAGAAGGCGGTCTCTGACAATGATACCGGAAGGAGAGATCAGTCCGTCAGGCCAGTGACCGGCAAAGATATCCTCAAGAGAATAACGTCCGTTTGTATCGAACAGGATTCCGTTTCTGTTGGAAGTATTGTTCGCATAGATATAGGCATTGCACCAGCCTATCTCACTCTCATCAAGGAAATCAAGCCATTTGGCGGTGTTCTCGGCATTTGCGGCACTTACGCCCGAAGAATCGGTAGCTTCCCATTCAGTTACGAATATGCATATTCCCTTCTGCTTGGAATTATGGATCTTGGTCTGAAGTTCTTCAGTATCCGTACCCGCACTGAAATGAACGGAATAGACGATATTTGAGCCCTTGATGGGGTTGTTTGCAGCTGCTTCGATATCGCGGCAGTAATCAGAAGTGCCGACGATAATGATATTGTCCTTATCGATGGCTCTGATGGCTTTGATAACCTCTTCTGCAAACGGTTTTACGGAATTCTTCCAGTCAACCGCGCGCTTTTTCTTATCTCCGTATCTGACACCGTTGGATTCGTTGCAGACCTCATACATAACGTTCGGGCTGTCAGCATAGATTCCTGCGATCCTTGTAAAGAAGGCTACAGCCTGCTTCTTGTATGTATTGGGATCTCCGTTTGCAGAGTTATGCCAGTTGACTATGACGTAAATACCCTGCGAAATGCAAAGATCGATAATGTCGCATGTCTGTTTGAAATACTTTTCGGTCTGAGTGATATACGAATCCTCGCTCTTGTCCGCGGGAACAGAGATACGGATAACGTCAGCACCCCAGTCCTCGGCAATTGTCTTAACAGTCTCTATTCCGTAAAAGCCTGCGCATTCGTTAAGCGGGCTTGAGCTGACGCCTCTGAGGATAACGGGAGCCTTGCTCTTTGTCGTGATCTGGTTGCCGGTTACGATAAGCTGACCGTATTGTTTTACAGGCATATTGGTAACGAGCGGAATACTCGTAGGCTGAGGAAGTGGCTCTGTTTCCGCGGGAGTGGTCTCAGCGGTAGTCTCTGTAGGAGTTGTTTCTGTAGGAACGGTCACTGTTGTTGACGGAAGAGTCTCCGGTCCGAGATTCTTTGAGCATGACATTAATGGCAATAATGTCAGTGACATTGCCAGAATCATAATCAGTGATACTATTTTTGATCTCATCTTTTCACAATACCTCGATAAAAAATTGAACTTTATAATATCAAATTCTATTTCACATTAATCAAATTCAATGTATAATCAAACTGTATTATAAAGCAAGATACACAAAAACAAGCAACTTTTTGATACAACTGGCAATTAACATAATTGAAACAGTTTATTTATAATAAAAGTTGTTAAATAAACTATAATAGATTTAACCATAGATTATTCAGGAGTGCTTTATGGGACGATCAGATGCTTTAAGAGACAAAATACAAAAGCTCGGCGCCAAGCAAAAGCTCGGGGCATTGATTAAATATGCCGACAATCCTGATGACGATGTAAGAATGGCTGTAGCAATCGCCATGGGTCTTATTCCCACTTACGATTCCGGTATGGCTCTCATTCCCCTTCTTCGTGATACTTCGCCTCAGGTTCGTGCAGCTGCCGCTACTGCTGCTGCCGATATCCACGCCAAGCACTGCGAGGAATATGTTAAGAAACTTGCTTTCGCAGATTCCGATCCTAACGTTAGAATGATTGCAAAGCAGGCTTTCGACAAACTCAAGGATACAGTCGTTTAATAAATGAACAAATAACTAAGGGCCGTACGATGTACGGTCCTTTTTGTTGTCTTTAATATTCAGTTATCAGTTCTCGATAATGAGTGTAACTTCCCCGGCCTTCTTGTAGATGGAATTCTCGGGGATTACTCCTCTTACCATTGAAAGCGGATAGACTCTGGAACCTCTTCCTACGACAGTTCCTGGATTAAGGACGCTTCCGCATCCTACTTCTACGTTATCGCCTACGATAGCTGCGAACTTCTTGAGGCCTGTCTCAATGTCGCCGCCTTCATAGTGAACATTTACAAGCTTCTTATCTGACTTAACGTTGGAAGTGATAGAGCCGGCTCCGAGATGAGCCTTATAACCGAGAACGGAGTCACCAACATAGTTATAATGAGGAACCTGTACGTTGTCGCAAAGGATAACGTTCTTAAGTTCAGTGGAATTACCGACTACGCAGTGTGTGCCGACGATGGCATTGCCTCTGATGAAAGCGCAGTGTCTTACCTCGGTCTCAGGTCCGATGATCGCAGGTCCCTTGATATAAGCGGAATCAAATACCACAGCGCTCTTGGCAATCCAGATATCCTCTCCCCTCTTCTCGTAAACCTCGGGATCAAGCGTAGGCCCGATCTTGAGAATGAATTCCTTTATAAGAGGAAGAACTTCCCAGGGATACTGCTTGCCTTCGAAAAGCGGAGCCGCAATGGTATGGCTCAGATCGATAAGTTCATTTGTTTCAAACATAATTTATCCTCCGTATAAACGCGTATTTATCGCATAATTGGTAACTAAGACTGTGAGCGGAACTTAACGACTCTGACCTTGTCAGGCAACTTGTTGTCGACACGGAAATACACGTTAGGATCCTTACTTGACACAACGACCGGGATCTCAACGACACCTTCAGAATTATTAGGCATCTGAGAATAGTCAACAGTAACGATTATATCCTTAGCAGTAAGCGAATTGATAGTGTTCCTTCGTCCGACGATCCTGAGCTCGGCATCTTTGATCGGGAACGAATATCTGTCTGACTCCTCTTTAGGATATGTGATGGGAACAGTAATATTCCTGGTCACAACAGGGTTGTTGTCGATCTGGATATAAAGCCAGAGGAACAGCGAAATGAAAAGCGAGAGCAACAGGAAAACAACTCTCGTGGTTCCGCTGACACGGCGGGCATTACTTGTCTCATCAGCTTCCTTGGTCTTGATAACGAGCGGAGTGGAAACTTCAGTCTCAGGCTCTGACTCCTTGCTGACGGCCTTTTCAGGCGCAGCTGCTGATTTTCCTGCAGCTTCAGCCGTAGCAGGACGTCTTCTGAATTTTCCGAGGAATCTTGAAATACCGCTCTTGCCTGTATCCGTAGCAGTAAGTCCCAACAGATAAGAAAGGTTCGCTTCGAGTTCTTTTACGTCATGCATCTCGAAAAGCCTTCCGTTTACCGCAATTGAAGTCTTTCCTCTCTCCTCGGAAACGACGACGACAACCGTATCACCCATCTCACTGGCGCCGATTGCCGCTCTGTGTCTGGTACCTGTACGCTCTAAAGCATGCATGGTAACAGAAAGCGGAACGTGGCAGCGGGCTGCGATTATCCTGCCGTCCCTTATAAGAAGTCCGCCGTCATGCATAGGAGAACCCTTATAGAAAATGCTCTGAAGAACTGAACTTGTGACTGAAGAATCAAATCTTACGACATTCTCCTGTGAAAGGAGTTCATCAAGTTTTGTCTTACGCTCAATAAGGATGAGCGCGCCGGTATAAGATCTTCCCATCTCCTTGCAGGCAAGGCATATCTCGTTGATAAAGGCTGATAATTCGGTGCTGTTGAGCTTATCCTGATGCCTGAAAGGGTCAGTAAATCTTGAAGAAGTACGAAGACCTACCGTCTCAAGAGCTCTTCTCAATTCAGGCTGGAACAAGACGACAAAAAGGATCGCTACGACATAGAGCAGCCTGTTGAAGATGAAGCCGACCATGTCGAGTCCCATAATGCCGCAGAACGAAACAAAGATAAGGATCAGAACGATACCTTTAATGAGCTGCCATGCACGGGTCTGCCTGATAAACAGAAGGATCGAATAGATAAGTGCGGTAACGAGACCGATATCTATCGTATAGCGGATGAAATCGCCAAAGCTGCCGAAAAACAAAGTGCCACTGGCGAGAGACTTTATAAGCTCGTTTACAAACTCTATTATCTGACTGATAAAAGTGGCATTAGACATCAATCAGGCTCCTTCGGCAAATCTTTTACATAACTAAATAATTATAACATAATATAATGCGATACAAGCCTTCCGCGGGAAATCATGCACATTAACCGCATTTCATCATCTACGAAAACAAGATCGCTCAAATGCCCGGATTTGTTGATGTTCAATCTTTTCCTCGGTGTATCGGACAGAGCTTTAACTATAGATTTTTTGGAAATTCCATAAGAGAAAAGCCTGACAGCTTCCTGAGCCGCACAGGTGACTGAACCGGCAAGATTTCCGTTCTCCCCGAAATATGTCCTTCCGTCCCTGGATTCCACGGGTGTTCCGCCCAGATCATAGATTCCGTCCGGCATTCCGGCAGCTCTCATTGCATCGGATATTACGATTATCCTGTCCTCAAACAGCTTAAAGAGCATTCTGAGAACAGTCGGATCAACATGTATGCCGTCACAGATAACCTCGATATAAGAATCTGAGTTATCAAACGCAGCACCTAAAGGTCCGGGTTCGCGTTTCAGGCATGGCCTCATTGCATTGAGCGCATGTGTGAGTGAATTTCCGCCGTTCTTAAAGAATTCATCCGCGGTCTTATAATCGCAGTCGGAATGACCAAGGGAGATAACGTATTTATCTTTTAATCCTTTAACAAGCTCCATAGCACCGTCCAGTTCGGGCGCTATATCGATCATCTTTAAAAGTCCCGGGTATTCACGTTCGATCTTTTCGATGATCGAAGCAAGCTTGTCTGCAGTTACAAGATTTACGGGATCTTGCACTCCTGCTCTCAAAGGACTTAAGAAAGGTCCTTCAAGCCTTAATCCCGCAATCTCAGCAAATGCAAGATCCGTTCCCGAAAGTTTCTGCTTAGCCTCATATACGGCACCTGCAGCACGGAGAACCGCATCCTCATCCAAAGTCATGAGCGTGGGAAGGAAATCCGATACGCCGAAAGACGGAAGCAAAGATGCCATTTTTACCACATCCTCTGCCCTGCCGTCTGACACATCGTACCCGAAAGATCCGTGGATATGCGAGTCAAAGAAGCCCGGGAGCGCAGTAAAAGCGCTCATATCCTTTTCCTCTAGATGGTCCTTGCCGTCGTAAGCCTCTATTTCGGAAATAACGCTTCCGTCCGCAAGTTTGATGTCAGTCAGGCGAAGCATGGAATCACTTCTTCTTTTTGGTAGTTGCTGCCGCTTTCTTCTTTGTGGTGGCTGCGGTCTTTTTCTTAGTTGTTGCCGCAGCTTTCTTTGTCGTAGTCGCAGAAGCCGAAGTCGTCTCTTCTGTCGTTGCTTCAGCCGTCTCCGTAGTAGTCTCTGAAGCGGGTTTGCGTGCTGCGGACGTCGATATATCAGAACCTGTCGCGCTTATGGCAGTAGCAAGAGCAGATTCCTTGGCTTTTTTCTCAAGATATTCATCATACTGAACCTTGGTCATGCCGTAATCAGAACCCTTGAGCAGAGCTTCAACGATAATGAAAGCAACAGCGTTGATCCTTATCTGGAGCCTGTCGCCGCTGCAGTCGATCTCTCCGTCGCCGTCACGGTCATAATCGGGTTCCACAAGAACAGAATCAAGGAACACCGTGGAGTCGTCATGTGTTCTTCTGATCATTCCGCCGTAATTCTGAAGATTAAGGTTCTTAGTCTCCTTCATCTCGTCCATCTTGGTAAAATTGTATTCAAAGCTGTCGAAGAAAACGACCGGAATACCGGCCTCATCAAAGACAAGGTAATCAGACTTGTTTGCTGACACTTCATTATAGATATCCTCAGTCCCGTCTCCGTTAAGATCGGTCTTTACGCCTGATTCATTGTAATAAAGATCAAATCCGTAGTTTGTAAAAAGAGTGTTTGCAAAGCAGACGTCATAAGCCTGATAAAGCTTTCTGCGCATCTTGTATCTGTTTTGCGGGTCAAGCGACTTGTATCCGGATGAAGCATACAGCTTATCACCCGCATAAAGGCTTTCCATGCAGTACATAACGTCAATGCGAAGCTTCTCTTCGCCGGTAAGCGAATTGTAGAATTCCCTCGCTCCGGCATAATCGTCATTTCCCGCACCGAAAGCAACGAAATAAACGTCATATGCGAACGGCGGATATTCTGAAAATGCCTTCATGGCAGTAAGCAGGCACGCGGTGCCGGATGCATTGTCGGAAATACCGTCAAACGAATACTCAAGAGCAGTTGTCTCTGCACCCTTCTTGGATGTTGTTTTTGTGTTCTCGACCTTCTTGGTCTCAGGCGGAAGATTGTCGTAATGAGCACCGATTATCGCAATCCTGTGCTTGGTGACCACCTTTCCCTCGGAATCCTCGTCATAAAAACCCGTTCCCGTTATCTTTACGACATAATTGGCGGATGTTCCGTTCTTAGTGGTAAAAGTCTGTACCTCAGGCTCGAATTTGAGCTTGGTCATTTCCTCTTTGATAAACTCACCCGTTGCCTTCTCGCCTTCCGAATAAGGCTTTCTGTCGGGATGATCAGCAGCGATCTTTCTTGCCAGGTCAGAACCGTAACTGCCGTAATCAGCAGGCCTTATCTTCTTGCCGTCGTCTTTTTTGCACGATGTAAGGAGCACGGAGGCTGCCGAACTGAAAATAAACACGGCTGTAAGCGCCAGCGATATAAGTTTTCTGCCCTTAAAGGACTTATTTGCGATTTTCACTATAACAATAACCTCGATTAATTATTCTCCCGCGGACTGATCACAGCAAGCCGCTTATCAAACAGCTGCATAGCCGCGGTCTTATCGATATCACGGATGATCCACTCCATTTTACCTTCAGCGTTTCTTTCATAATCAACCACTTTAACAGTCTTGTCCTTCTTTTTGGAGAGATTGTCCTCAAGAGCTTTCCTGATCATGGCACCCGACACACCCTCAAGTCTGACAGACAGACCGAGCTTTGAATAGATCGGGGCAAGAACGGTGCGGATCTTCTCGGGAAGTGATGAATAAAGGCTGATGGCAAGAGCTTCACCTTCCGAATAATTCATAAACCTGAAGTAACCTTCAATAGCGACGGCTATCTCGTCGCCGAAAGTAAGGAGCATAGGATTCTTGCGTTCCAGGGCGGCTCTGGCGGCATATACCCTGTTAAGGAAAAGGCGTATATCCGAAGGCGCGCTCTCGGAAAGCTTGGAAAGATCGGCCAAAAGCGCAGGATCTGCGAGCAGACCGTATCTTATGATCTGGGCATAACCGTTTGAACGGTATTTCGGGGGTACCGTGGGCAGGAACACCGGATCGATAAAGACCGCATTCTGGCAGTTCTGAACGGATGCACTGTCCTTATGTTTGCCTGAATTAACGTATGAGCGCAGAGCCACTGCGGAATCTATCATGGCACCCAAAGTAGTAGGTATTACGATATATCCGGGCTTTCCCGTATAAAGAGATAACGCAACCGATGCGCAGTCGATCACTCCGCCGCCGCCGAAAGCGATAACGCAGTCACAGGGACCAAGATCAAATTCAGTCAGATCCGCTATTATCGTTGCCACGGTCTTGAGGTCCTTATTGGAATCCTGGGCATCAATAGTTATCAGATACGGCTTGATATCGCGCAAGACAAACTGGTTCTCGATCTGATTATAGTAATATCCGCTCACCTGTCTGTCGGATATTATGGCTACCTTGATCCCGCCTGATCTGGCCTCCTTCTGGAGGACCTCGAGCATGTAACCGGCCGCGAACTCAGCGGCGATACCCGCTCCAACGAAGCAGTCGAAATTTCTGTTGCAGTCAAGTCTGTCCAAATTATGCCTCCGGCTTCAAAAAGCTAATTTGTATATTACCACAAAAGTGCTAAAATAAAGCCTCGTATATATTTAATATTAAGAGAGGGCTCACGATGACGATCAGAACTCGTTTTGCACCGAGTCCGACGGGCTTTATGCATGTCGGCAATCTGCGCACTGCGCTTTATGAATATCTTGTCGCTAAACATGCCGGCGGAACATTCATTTTAAGGATAGAGGATACGGACCGCGAGCGCTATGTTGAAGGCGCTGAGCAGGTTATCTACGATACACTGGCCATAGCAGGCTTAGGACACGATGAAGGTCCCGATATCGGCGGCGACTACGGTCCTTATGTACAGAGCGAAAGGCTTAACATGTATAAGCCTTATGCCGAGCAGCTTATTAAAGACGGCAAGGCTTACAGATGCTTCTGCACCAAGGAAAGGCTCGAGAGCCTCCGCGAGAATGCAGCAGACGGTGTAACCGGCTATGACCGCCATTGCCGTAATCTTTCCGAAGAAGAGATCGAAGCAAACCTCAAGGCCGGTATCCCCTATGTCATCAGACAGAAGATGCCTTTAGACGGCGAGACTTCTTATCACGACTTTGTTTACGGAGACATCACTTTCCCCAACAAAGACCTGGATGACCAGATTCTTATAAAGACTGACGGATTCCCTACTTATAATTTCGCCAACGTAATCGACGATCACACGATGGGGATCACCCACGTTGTAAGAGGAAGCGAATATCTGTCTTCAACGCCTAAATACAACCTTCTTTATGAGGCTTTCGGCTGGGAGATCCCCACATATATCCACCTTCCTCTCATAATGGGCAAATCCGTAGACGAGGAAGGCAAGGAAGTTATCTCGAAGCTTTCAAAGCGCCACGGCTCTACGGGTTTCCTCGATCTTATCAACGAAGGCTACCTCCCCGAGGCTATAATCAACTATATAGCTCTTCTCGGATGGGCCCCCAAGGACACAAGAGAGATCTTCTCACTTGAGGATCTCGTTAAAGAATTCGATGTCAGCGGCATCTCCAAGTCACCTTCCGTCTTTGACTACGACAAGCTCGCCTGGGTCAACGCAGAGCACATCAAGCTCATGGACGAAGAGACTTTCCTTGCCCACGCAAAGCCTTTCTATGATAAAGCAGGCGTAAGGCCCGACTGCTACGCAATGCTGGACGAGCTCTTAAAGCCCAGGATCACTAAATTCAACGAGATCGCCGAAAAGCTTGCCTTCCTTGAAAGCTACGCTGATTACGACGTATCACTTTTCGAGCACAAGAAGAGCAAATCCACTGTTGAATCATCTAAAGAGATGCTCGAGGCTGCTATCCCCGTCCTCGAAAACACTGCTTGGGAGAGAGAAGCTCTTACCGAAGCTCTCATGACACTTGCACAGCAAAAGGAAGTAAAGAATTCCGTAGTCATGTGGCCGGTCAGGATCGCCGCATCAGGTGTTGCGGTAACTCCCGGCGGATGCTCGGAAGTGCTTATCCTCTTAGGACGCGAAGAGTCATTGAGACGTTTAAACGAAGGTCTTTCCAAACTTAATTGATATAGGGAGCATATTATGGCAGAAAGTAAGAATTTCATTCATCAGATAATCGACGAAGAGCTGGCTGAAGGCGGAAGATGCTACGGTCAGAAGGTTCACACGAGATTCCCTCCCGAGCCGAACGGATATCTTCATATCGGTCACGCCAAAGCTCTGGAGATCGATTTCGGAACGGCTGAAGTCTATGGCGGTCTCTGTAATCTCAGAATGGATGACACAAACCCTACCAAAGAGGATGAGGAATACGTTGAAGCCATCAAGGAAGACATCCACTGGTTAGGCCATGACTGGGATGACAGGTTCTACTATGCTTCCGACTATTTCGAGCAGATGTACGGTTATGCCGTAGAGCTTATCAAGAAAGGCCTTGCTTATGTCTGTGAACTCACACCCGAGCAGATGAAGGACATGAGGGGCGACACTCAGACTCCCGCACAGAGCCCTTACCGTGACAGACCCATCGAGGAAAGCCTTGATCTGTTCGCAAGAATGCGCGCAGGCGAATTCGAGGACGGAAAGATGACGCTCCGCGCCAAGATCGATCTCGCATCGGGCAACTTCAACATGCGTGACCCCGTTATCTACAGGATCAACCACCTTCCCCACCACAGGACAGGAACGAAGTGGGTCATCTACCCCATGTATGACTTCGCTCATCCGATCGAGGATGCTATCGAAGGAATCACCCACTCCCTGTGCTCTCTCGAGTTCGAGTCTCACAGACCTCTTTACAACTGGGTCGTAGAGAATATCTCCATCGAGACAAAGCCCCGTCAGATCGAATTCGCAAGACTCGGCATCACACATACCGTTCTTTCCAAGAGAAAGCTCAGAGCCATGATCGAAGCCGGCATCGTTTCCGGCTGGGATGACCCGAGAATGCCTACTCTCTGCGGATTAAGACGCAGAGGCTATACTCCCGCCTCCATCCACAACTTCTCCGCAAGAAACGGTGTCGCAAAGGTCAATTCCGTTGTTGATTTCGCATTCCTCGAATACTGCTTGAGAGAAGATCTTAACGAGCACGCAAAGCGTGCAATGGCCGTCATCAGGCCGGTCAAGCTCGTTATCGACAACTATCCCGAGGGACAGACCGAGGAATTCGACATCGAGAACAATCCTCAGGACGAGTCCGCAGGCACACGTAAGGTCTCCTTCTCAAAAGAACTCTTCATCGAGCAGGACGACTTTATGGAAGTTCCCGCTCCCAAGTATTTCAGGCTCTTCCCCGGCAATGAGGTACGTCTCAAGTCTGCTTATATCGTTAAGTGCGAATCCTGCGAAAAGGATGCTGACGGCAATGTAACCGTCATCCACTGCACATACGACAAGGATTCCAGAGGCGGCAATCCCGCAGACGGCAGAAAGATCAAGTCCACCATTCACTGGGTTGACGCATCCAATGCCGTTGACGCTGAGGTCAGACTCTATGACAGGCTCTTCACGACTGAGCAGCCTGATCTTGCAGACTGCAATTATCTTGATTTCATCAATCCTAATTCGCTTACCGTCATCACGGGCGCAAAGCTTGAGAAATCACTCGAGAACACTCAGCCTCAGGACAGATTCCAGTTCTTAAGGACCGGATACTTCTGTGCTGACACCAAGGACTCCAAACCGGGTCACCTGGTATTTAACATGGCGGTATCGCTCAAAGACAGCTACAAGCCTGAGAACTAAAAAGAATTCATTATAAGACCTGCCGGTTTCCGGCAGGTTTTTTCATGCCGAGAAATTATTTTCGCAGATTTTTGTCACAAACAGAATTTCCATTTTGTTATATGAGGTGAAGGGCCACATAAGGATCCTGAAAGCTATAAGCTAAACGGCCCCAAAGTAAACGACAAGGAGATAAGTAAATGGCATTGCCGACTAACAGAATTTCATTCATTGAAGACTGTTATGCGTTATACGAACAGAAGATGTTCCGTGTGGCATTGTCCGTATTGCACGACGAGTCGCTTGCAGAAGACGCCGTTCAGGATGCTTTCCTGCAGCTGATAAAGCATAAAGTGTTCTTCCCCCAAGCTAAATCCGACGATTGCAAGAGGTATATCATAACAGTAATCAAAAACGCTTCGATCAACATCTATAACAAAAGAAAGAACGAGACCAAGATCGTAAGCTTTACCGAAAACCTTGAAGAAATCATAAGCAGCGAAGCCGTTGAACCGGACATCGTACAAGACAACGGGGCAGTATGCACTCCCCTTATAAACTCTCTTCCTGAGAAATACCATGATGTCATCGAATGCCTTGTCCTAAGAGATTATTCGGTCAGGGAGACCGCAGAGAAACTGGGCATCTCAGAGGCAAATGTAAGAAAACGATATGAACGGGCCAAAAAGCTGCTGCGCCAGGATTGCAAGGAAGCCTAAACCGGAGAACCTCACAACTTGAGGTAAATCCTTTTTAAAGGAGATTACTATGGAAAAGAATCTTAACGAAGAGTTATTCGACAAAGATATCAGTATCGAAGAATTCGATCACATCACCGACGGTGTTGAGGATCACGTTTTCTCGGACAGATATCTGGCGAGGAAGGAAAAAATGATGAAGACATATACACAGAAGAAAAAGGCAAAGATGACAGGTATCTTCCCTAAGGTAGCCGTAGCCGCCGCAACGGTACTGGTATTAGGCACACCTTTTGCGGTAAATGCCGCGACAGACGGAGCGTTATTCGCCAGACTCTGGGGCACTGAAGGCAAGAATAATATACCCAACCATACAGTCAGCGTTGTCGAATCCGGTAAGCTCGATACGAACGGCAAACCCGTTACTCATACCTTTGAAATGCCCAAGGTCGAGTTTGCTGATATGGATCCGGATAAGGCCTCTGCCCTTCTCAAAGGCAAACTCGCCACAAACCCTGTAGTCGCAGAATTAGGCGGTTACAAGTTCACAGTGCTCGCAGTTGCAAGAGACGGCAACGGCATTGCAGTTGAATATACAATCGAGAATGAGAATGGCGTCAAGCTCCTTAACTACAGCCAGCATGACAACGAGGCAAAGGGAGCCTTTACAAACGAAGACCAGAACTTCATGTACTACTTCGGCGCAGGTCCCGGCAAGACTTATGTTGATAACTCCAAGTCTACTTCAACCAAGCTCTATTGCAGAGAATACATGACTGACGTGGATTTCCTTTCAAAGTATGCGGATCCTGATCACGCCGAATTCCCCACTGATGCAGGCATGAAGCTTCACATTGTCGAATTTAACGACACGTTAACGGCACTCGACAAAGCAAATAAGGACCGTTTCTCAAATATCAAGGACCAGGTTGCCGTAGATATCCCGTTCGCAGGCAAGATCGACATGGGCACATTTGCAAGTGCTGACGGCGATTCCGTCAAGGTCTCCCCTATTTCCATGAAGATCAACGGTTCTGCCAAACTCTCTGATGGAAAAGCAGCAGATTCCATCAAGTCAATAAAGATCACTTACAAGGACGGCTCTGATTATAACGTATATTACAGAGGTGACGAGAACGGCAAGGGCGCAGTTGCTAACTATGCATATCTCGTCGGCGCAGACAGATCGGTAAGCATTTTGTTCAACCGCCTTGCAGATACTGACAATATCTCTAAAATCACCGTCAACGGGATCGAATATAACGTAAAGTAATAAGATCCTATATTCCGCCCGACTAAGAAGGCCGTCCGTAAAGGGCGGCCTTTATACTGTTTTGTCATTTTGAGTTTTTCTCATAACAAGGCTGTTCGTACAATCTCTTTCCCAACAGAGTTACCGCCTGCTTGGGGCAAAAATCCACACACCTGTAGCACATGGTGCACTGGCAGGATGCGTATGCCTTCCCGTCTTTTATCTCGATATTGTGCGTAGGACAATTCTTTGCGCACAGCCCGCAGCCGACACATTTTGCACGATCGATCCTAAGCTTATCGGTATAGCCTGTCGTCTTATTATAGAACCACAGTCTCTGTCCGAATAATCCTGCAAGATGATCCCAAAATGACAAGCCTTCCTTGGGGAATCTGCCTGCCTTGATCCGGTCAGCTGCTTCAGCTATGCGTCTGTCGGCTTTAGCTATGATCTCA
>ODAI011456865.1_pt1 | contig 14784 bp, 8 predicted proteins | sample 1539321 | NCBI WGS metagenome assembly ODAI01 (sample SAMN02144231, study PRJEB22623) | gut metagenome | biome: sheep rumen | host: Ovis aries | place: New Zealand
CAGCCTCAGCGAGAGAAAGTCTCTCTGCGCGTACCCAATTTCGCCCGCGGGTTGGTGGAGAAGTGGGTCGACGAATATCAGAAAACCAACCCGGACGTCGATTTCCAATTTGTTACAGGGAAATCACAAACCACAGACAACAGTATCTCACTGACAACCGACGCGGATGCCGTACTGGTGGCCCGCTATGCCGTATTGCCCGTCACGGCAAAGGGCTCTGAGGCCGAGCAGCTCGTAGGCTCGCACTCGCTGAACGGCAAGAAGCTGAAGCAGCTCTTCTTCGTCAAAGACGAGCTGGACGACGACCGAAAGGAGTCGAAGCTGGAGCAGCAGCTGCACATCATCACCGGCAACAGCCAGTTGTCGGCCTCGCGCCTCTACGCTGCCCATTTCCATCAGGAGACCGCCGATTATAAAGGTAAAAAGATTCAGGGCGACGACTCATTCCTAAACCTTGCCATCAGCCGCGACCCGCTGGGCGTGACGGTCAATTCGCTGTCGAACATCTTCGACCTGCAGAACCGTCAGCTCCGCCCGTCGCTGGCACTGCTTCCCCTCGACATCGACAAGCATGGACGCCAGGTGCTGAGCGAGGGCCGGCTGGACGACATCATCCAGCTGCTGGAACAGGAAGAATACACCGAGATTCCCGTTGGCAGCGTAGGGCTTTCCTATAGCCATGCCAACCCCGTGCTCATCGACTTTGCCGCGTGGGTGCTCCGCAAGGGTGTGCAGTATGTCCACCAATACGGCCTGCTCTCGCTGTCGGCGAAAGAGCTGACTGCCCAGCAGCACCGCGTGGCACAGCAGGACCTGGCACAGAAATAAAAATACCAGCACTTTAGCCATTATAAATTAGTAGTTTGTTTAATGCAAGGGAACGGGATCTGACCGAGATGCAGATCCCGCTCCCCAAAGAGAAAACTGTGTCTATGAAAAAAAGATTGTTTACCTTTTTGGTCGTGCTGTCATCTGCCCTGTCAGCTTTGGCGCAGACCACGATAACGGGCCGCATCGTCGATGCCCGTACAGGAGAACCCCTGATTGGTGCCTCGCTGGTGCCGAAGTCGAGTAAGGAACTGGGTACGGTAACCGACATTGACGGAAACTTCACGCTGGTGACCAACGTAGAACTGCCGCTGACGCTGAGCGTACAGTTTATTGGCTACCGTCCGCAGGAAGTGGATGTCTACGATGCTTCAGAGCCCGTTGACATACAACTTATTGACAACTCAAACCGCCTGACGGAGGTTGTCGTAGTGGGCTACGGAGTGCAGCAGCGCAAGCAGCTGACAGGTTCGGTGACTACCGTGAGCAAAGACTTGCTGGACCAGACGGTGACATCGTTCGACAACCTGCTGGGTGGAGCGGTCTCGGGTCTGAACGTGACCGAGAGCAGCGGCCAGCCTGGTGCCACAAATAATATCCGCATCCGTGGCGGTAACTCAATCACCGGCGGCAACGAGCCCTTGTATGTGATTGATGGTGTATTGGTATACAACAACAACGATGCTACCAGTACCGGTGTGACCCATGCCACCAACGACTTCAATCCCCTGGCATCTATCAATCCCAACGACATTGAGTCGATTCAGGTGCTGAAGGATGTCTCGGCAACGGCTATCTACGGCTCGCGCGGTGCCAATGGTGTCATCATCGTCACCACCAAGAGCGGTAAGAAGGGGCGTACCAACATTGAGTATCAGTATAGCATCGGCTGGCAGAAGGCAGCCAAGACACTCGACCTGCTGAATGCACAGCAGTGGGGCGAGCTGTTCCTGGAGATAGCTTCTCCATCGCATATCGAGAGCACGGGAATAACGCCAGCAGTGGTTGCTGGCTGGGGTGCCGGTTCTGACTGGCAGTCGGCAGCCCTGCGCACCGCAACCACGCAGAACCACCAGCTGAGCATCAGCGGTGGCGATGAGAAGACCCGCTACCTGATCAGCGGCAACTTCAGCGACCAGGACGGTATCATTGTCAATACGGGCTTCAAGCGCTATGCCGGTCGACTGAATTTCGAGCGCGACCTGTATAAGTCGCTCACCGTTGGTGTCAACCTGTCGGCCAGCAAGAGCGAGCAGAACGGCATCACCGACTTCAATTCGTATCAGACGCTTGTAGGTGGCAACAGTAATGCCTTCGAGTATGTGCTGCGCATTCCTCAGGCCGTACCTATTTATAATGCTGACGGCTCGTACAACTATTCGAATCCCTTTGAGATTGGAGACCTGCGTAAGGGTAACATCACCCCCAATGCACTGGCCGACCTGACCAAGGTGACCTCGCAGACCAAGTCGAACAACCTGCTGGGCAGTGCCTTCGCCAAGTGGAGCATCCTGCCCGAGCTGGTGCTTAAGCTGCAGGCATCGACGAATATCGTCAATACCACACAGAACTACTTCGCACCCGGTGTGTCGTCGCCCGGTATCACCGTCAACGGTTATGGTACCGTGGGCAACAGCCGCTTCGACATGTATCAGTATGAAGCCACACTGAACTGGAACAAGGTGATAGGCCGCCACCACTTCGACATCCTCGGTGGCTACACCTCGCAGGTGACCAACCGCGAGTATTCCGTCTCCACCTCAGAGAACTTCGCCAATGAGACCCTGGGCTATCACAGTCTGCAGAGCGGTTCGCTGCTGGTGGCTCCCGTGACAGGTGCCTCGAAGAGTACGCTGCACTCTGTGCTGGGACGTGTCAACTACACCTTGAACGGCCGCTATAACTTCACTGCTACCCTGCGAGCCGACGGTTCGAGCCGATTTGCCAAGAACCACCGCTGGGGGTGGTTCCCCTCGCTGGGTGCTTCGTGGAATATCGATGAGGAGAAGTTCCTAAAGGGCAATAGAATTATCAACGAGCTGAAGCTGCGAGCCAGCATCGGTACTGTGGGCAACCAGGAGATTGGCGACTATCGTTCGCTGGCCACCTATGGCACAACGAGCTACTACTTCGGTGGTGTCCGGAATACGGGCTACGTGCGCAACAATCTGGAGAATCCCGACCTGAAGTGGGAAACAACCGCCTCGTACAACATCGGCTTCGACTTGTCGCTGCTCAACGACCGTCTGCACTTCGTGTTCGATGCTTACTACAAGAAGACTTCCGACCTGCTGCTGTCGATTCCAGTGGAGCAGACCACCGGATTCTCGAGCCAGCTGAAGAACATCGGCAACGTTACCAACAAGGGTATCGAGCTGGCCGTCAATGCCAACATCATCCAGCAGAAGAACCTCTCGTGGGACTTCTCAGCCAACATAGCCCACAACAAGAACAAGGTGACCAGCATCGGTACGCTGGAGAACATCATCAGCGGCGCAACCATTATCAAGGAAGGCGAGCCTCTTGGCAGCTTCTATGGATGGGTGTTCGACGGCATCGTGCAGCAGAGCGACGACCTGTCGAAGGTTCCCTCTCCATCGCCCAAGCCCAGTGTGGAGTATGGTGATGCGAAGTTTGTCGACCAGAATGGTGACGGACAGATTACCCAAGAGGCCGACCGGGTAGTGCTGGGCAGCATTCAGCCCGACTTTACCTATGGATTCTCCACCACGCTGCGCTATAAGGACTGGAGCCTGCTGGCAGCCTTCCAAGGTTCGCAGGGCAACGAGATCTACAATAGCCTGCGCCAGCGCCTGGAGTCGCCCAGCACCAGCTTCAACGGTTCTACCGTGCTGCACGACCGTTGGACGCCCGCTAATCAGTCGACCTCGGTCCCCAAGGCTTACTCATCGAGCAACTACACCAACTATGTGGACAGCCGCTATATCGAGAGTGGCAGCTACCTGCGCTTGAAGAACATCACGCTGACCTATGTGCTTCCCATCCGCATTGCCAAAGACCCGCAAGCCCGCTTCAAGGTATTTGCCTCGGCCACCAATCTCTTTACCATCACCAAGTATAAGGGTTACGACCCCGAGGTGGCTGGTGGTGTGGATGCCGGAGCATATCCCACAGCGCGTACCTACACCATCGGTGTCAATCTGAATTTCTAAAAGGTGAATATTATAATTAAGGTAAAACAGATAAGTAAGTATGAAAAAGAGAATATATAGTTTCGTATTGGCTGCTGCACTGGCTTCGTGCAGCGACAGCCTGGACCAGTCACCCTTGTCAAGCCTTGCTCAAGGCAACCTTCCTGCCACTGATGCAGATGCCATCGCACTGGTCAACTCAGTCTACCAAGTGAATGTAGGCAAGAGTACCGCCTTTGGTTACATGACCGATCTCGTGACCGAGACCACTATCTCTGGCGAAAACCCTAATGGTGGAGGCGGTCTGCTCGGACTGCTCAAGTGGGACGCCACTAACTCGTATATCGTAGGCATGTGGAATGACCTCTACAAGGGCATCACCAATGCTAACGATGCCATCGACAATGTTCAGGACAACAGCAACATCTCTGCTGCCATCCAGCAGCGTGTAGTGGGGGAGGCCAAGTTCCTCCGTGCCTACTACTTGAACTATGCCGTGCAGTTCTGGGGCGAGGTACCCATCGTCATTCATAACACCGAGGGTACAGGCGTGAGCCGTCAACCCATAGATGATGTCTATGCACAGATCGAGTCCGACCTGAAGGATGCTGCCGACAGACTGCCTGCCAGCTACGGTTCCACCGATGCCGGACGTGCTACCAGCGGAGCTGCCTGGGCTTTGCTCTCAAAGGTCTACCTTACCTGGGGCCAGGTGTCGCCCACACTCACCGATGCCCAGCGCAAAGAGAAGTTCTCGCAGGCAGTCGATGCCGCTAACCGGGTGACGGGCTATGAGTTGGAGGAAGACTTCCTGGCCAACTGGGACAACAACAACCGCAACGGCAAGGAGAGTATCTTCGCCACCCAGCACAACACCGGTTCGGCAGCCGACGGAACAGGCGGCAACCACCTCTGCCACTGCGCCTTCTCCAGCGGTTTCAGCGATGCGCTGCCCCATGTGGTGCCTGCCAACCGCGATGTGGAAGACAGCTACGAGGATGGCGACCAGCGCAAGGAAGGATCCTTTGCCGATGCGCTCTACAACGACCAGACGGGCAGCTACTATCATTTTGCCTTGCCTCGGTTCCGCAAGTATATTGATGCCAGCGATGCCAACGGTTCTGCCAACAACCGCAACATCAACCGCACCATACTGCGCTATGCCGAGGTGCTGCTGGTGAAGGCCGAGGCCATCAATGAACGCGACCATCAACCCAATCAGGAAGCCTACGAGGCCATCAACCAGGTGCGCCGCCGTGCTTTCCGCAGCTTCCCTGTCACTCAGCCCTCGGCCCATGACCTGCCTGCTGGCCTCGACTACAACGGTTTCACCCGTGCCTTGCGCCAGGAACGTGAGTGGGAGTTTGTCTATGAGCAGAAACACTGGCTCGACTTGGTGCGCTGGCGCATCCTGGTCAAGACCATCAAGAACTCAACCGTAGCTCAGGATCCGCAATACAACAAGCAAACCATTTCGCTCGTCCACTATCGCTATCCAATTCCCCAGGCTCAGCGCGACATCAACCCCGAAGGCCTGTGGCAGAACTGGGGATACGACGGCTACGACGAGTCGAAGACCGGCAGCAATCCCTATGCCGGATTCGAGTAAGGGGTGGAAGATATGCCAATGGATAAAAATTTTAAATTTAGAAAAACAATGAACAGTAATAGTTTCAAATCCGCATTAGTGCTAACCGTCGCCTTGACCGCCAGCCTCCCGACACAGGCACAATACGTCGAGTATACCGACCAGCAAGGCCCGCAATTGGTGTTCGTGAACCCTGACACAAAAACCCGTTTGTCGCAGAATGCCGTCACCCTTCGCGAGCACTTGCTGCACCGCCGTGCCGCCTTGCTGCAGTGGCAGGCACTGTCTCCTGCCGAGTTGCGACCCGTCACGCTGCAAGTACAGGCTGTGGCCAAGAACCGCGGTGGACAACGAGAACTGCGCGTACGCCGCTTCCATTATCTGGGCGACTGTGGTTACAGTCATGGTGGACAGGATTCTGGTGTGGATACACCCACGACAGCACAGGCAGTCTTTGCCTCCGACCTGGCCGACAGTTATCTTAACCAGGCTGCCCTGCTGGGCATCGCCATCGACTCGCTCACCATCGAGTTGCACGGACGTCCTGACACAGAGAAGACCAACCGCGTGTATTATCCCCGCAACTTCCTTTATACCGTATACATTGCTACTCCCGCTTCAGACGCACAGTTGGAACAGTTGGCAGAGCTGGCAGAACAGCACTCGCCCATCGTGAACTTCATTAAACGGGCTACAGAACTCTCTCACGACATTGACCTGCAGCCGTCGCCCAGGAATCATGTGGTGAAGGGCAGCACGCTGGCCGGACTGCGCGAGTACCTGGAAGGAAAGCGTCAGGCTCAGCAGGCAAACAAAAAACAGATGGAGGCCCTGCGTAAACAGTGGGAGAAGGAACAGCAGCATCCCCAGCGCCAGCGGAAGGAGCGTCTAGGACCTGTGGTACATGTGTTAAACAACGGTGTGCGTGAGTTAACTGTCAATGAGAAATATCTCATTCTGCACGACAATCCTGAATATCTTGGAGGCTCAAATGTAGGTATGACAGCCCGTGAGAACCTTTTAGGTGTACTTGCCACCTGCATCACCCATATTACCGAGGGTCAGGCTGCCCAGCTGGGCATCCCCCTCGACTCGCTTGCCCTCTCTGTAGAGGCGCAATGGGATCCCCGTGCTGGGCGCAAGGGCTTCGAGCAGGTTCCTGACTATCCCACCAATATCCACTACACCCTCCATGTCAAGTCGCCAGAGTCGTATCAGCGTATCCAGCAGCTGCTGGAGGCTGTAGAGAAAATCTGCCCTATGTACAATCTTTTCAAGGACGGTCCCCAGACTTTCGAGCGCCGCATAGTCAGAACGGGCCGGAAGTAGAGGAATTGATATCTGAAAAATATTTAGATATATGAAGAGCTTTAGGGTACTTTCAATAATTAGTGTATGTGTGTGGAGTCTCTCTGCGGAGAGCTCCTACGCACAGTCTGCAGGCAAACAGCCTATAGGCATCGACTTCTTCAGCAAGATTCGGGCCATATCGCAGGTCAAGACTATTGGGGACGATATATTCTTTGTGCTCCATCAGGCCAACGTCAGGAACGACAACTACAGTTCTGACCTCTATCAGCTGGTTGACGGAAAGGCTGTTCGACTTACCACTACAGGAAACTTTGGCAGCTACGACATCGTTGATGATGCTATCGTGACCCGCAAGCAGGAGGGTGAGCAGACCGTTGTCTACCGTCAGACTCGCAGTTATGGTGGTCCGCAGGAATGGTTGCGCATCCCTTATAAGGTAAGACAGATTCAATTCGCAGACAAAGACCACTTCTTCTTTACTGCCTCGAAGCCGGTGAAGTCGGTCACAGATCCGCTGCCCGACTCGCTGAAGGCCAAGGATGCCGACAAGCGGTATCGCGTCTTTGAAGAACTGCCATTCTGGTCGAACGGACGTGGCGACATCAAACCCCAGCATACGGTGCTCTATTACTCGGCAGGGGGTCAGGTGACCCCGCTCACCGACAGTCTGGCTAACGTAGGAAGTCTGCAGCTAAGTCCGGCACATCGCTATCTGGTGTACACCGACCAGCGGGAACGGGGCATTAAGGCTGCCTATAGCAGTAAGCTTTATGTGGTTGACACCCGGACCCTGCAGCATCGCGAGCTGGCAGTAACCGATAGCGCCCGATATGGTTTGCTTGGCTTTATCGATGAAGAGCATCTGTTCCTTTCGGTCACTACTCGCAACAATGAAAACCCGCAGGCCAACGCTCCATATTATAAGATTAATGTACGCACCGGCGAGAGCCAATTGGTGTACGATGGTGACCAGTACACCGTGGGCGGTGGCACTATCAACGATGTGAAGGCCGGCAACCACTCGGATGTTCTCTTCGAGAAACAGGGCATCGTGTTCAAGACGGCCAAGGTTGATTATACGCCCTTGGTGCGTCTGTCGTATCAGGGTGGGAAGGTTGACTTGCTGACACCTGGTGATTTCAGCGTCGATGAATACATTCCTTATAAAAAAGGCTATCTGCTGATTGGTGCCTATGGTCAGGACGGACAAGAACTGTTTACCTTTGAAGGCAAGTCGGCCCCTCAGCGCATCAGCGACATTAATACCTCGTTGTTCGAGGCTCATGATGTAGCACATGCTCAGGAGATACGCTATACCAATAAGGCTGGTCAGCAGTTGCGCGGCTTCATACTGCCCCCGGCTAACAGGATAGCAGGAAAGAAATATCCCACTATCCTCGACATTCATGGTGGTCCAAAGGCTGCTTATGGCTTCGGATTCTTCCACGAGATGCAATACTGGGTCTCGCAGGGTTATGCCGTCATCTTTGCCAATCCGCGAGGCAGCAGTGCAAACGGTTCGGAGTTCGCAAAATTGGAAGGTGACTTTGGCGGACGCGACTATGATGACTTGATGTCGTTTGTCGATGCTGCTCTGGAGCAGGTCGACTATATCGACAAGGACCGCTTGGGCGTGACTGGCGGCTCGTATGGCGGTGTGATGACTAATTGGATCATCGGACATACCGACCGTTTCAAGGCTGCAGCATCCCAACGCGGCATCAGCAACTGGGTGTCCTTTGAGACGCTGAGCGATATCGGCTTTAACTTTGGTCCCAACTATACAGGCAGCGACATCTGGAATGATGTCAATGCTTTGTGGCGCCAGTCGCCACTGGCTTATGCCGATAAGGTGAAGACTCCCACGCTCTTCCTGCACAGCGAGGAAGACTACCGCTGCCCGCTGCCTGAAGGGCTGCAGATGTATAGTGCGCTGAAATATTTTGGCGTTCCTTCTCGCGTTGTTATCTTCAAAGACGAGAACCATGAGCTCTCAAGGGCTGGTCGTCCACTGAACCGCATTAAGCGACTCTCTGAGATAACACTTTGGTTTGACCATTACCTTCGTTAAGTATTTGTATTTTGCAATAAGAAAGATGATAAGATTGTTTTGGATACCAGTAGGACTGCTTTCTGCATTTCTGTTGACATCGTGCAGCTCTGGTTCGGGCGACGGCGACGAATCGCCCATTGTGATTAATATTCCTGAAGACGATGACGAATGTTGCAGTCTGGACGACGAGCTGGCTATGCGCAGACTTTTTGCCGACTACAAAGAGGTGACCGGACTCTCAGGCATCGTATTTACCAAATATACCATCCGGGTCTACTCTAAGTATTCTACGTTGAGGGTGGGCTATAATGAGTTACTGTTTGCTGTGGAGAAGACGGAAACAGGTCAGCACGTGAAAGATATCAGCTTCGGCGACCTTGCGCCTCTGATGACTATGGGTGCAATGGGCATGAAACATAGTACTCCGACTGCCCGCCATTTCGAGCAGATAGACAAGCTGCCTGTCTACCGCGTATGGTTTGCCCCTCTGATGGCTTCCGATGAGAATTCGTACTGGGAACTGTCGTTCAATTACACCGTAAAGGGATCGCAGGGCAAAGCGGATAAGGTACGTCTGAATGTTGTTCCCCTGCCTGCAGGACAGACGTGGATCAAGTCGTTCAAGCACGATGGCCGTACCTACTATCTGTCATTGGTCAATGCTGAGAGTTTCCAGACGGGAGTGAACACCATCCAGGCCTACATCTCGCGTAATAGTGAGGACAACACCCTGCCATATTACGAGGCTCCCGATGAATACACTATCGAGATTGTTCCCACTATGCCCGATATGGGTGACCACAGCTCGCCCGGCAACACCCCGTTGGTGCGTCAGTCTTCAGGTATCTATGAAGGCAAACTGAACCTCTCAATGACAGGCTTGTGGAATATCCATCTTGTAGTGAAGGACAAGGATGGCAACATCGTTGCAGGTGCCGACAACGACAGTAGTGGCTATAGCAGTCTCTTCTGGACTGTTACCATATGATGAATTTACTTAGCAGATACGTTTAGTGAGTAGTTTTGTGAAACAGAGTAATCTTGTATTGTATGTAATCATTCTCGGGTTGGGACAGTCATTGATGATTGTCCCTGCCCATTCACAGACTGACTCCATAGCCCGCGAAGCATCCATCACAGAGGTGACCGTCACTTCGACGGTTGGAGCCAAACGTAAGGTGGCGGGCAAGGGACGCTCTGCCAGTATTGAGGAGCATCTGCTACAACTCAGCCATGTGGCTATGGTGAAACGCGGGGCCTATGCTTGGGAACCGGTGGTCAATAATATGCAGACCGAGCGTCTCTCGACTACCATTGACGGCATGAAGATATTCTATGCCTGCACGGACAAGATGGATCCCGTGACAAGTTATGTGGAAAGCGGCAACCTGCAGCGCATCCGCTTGGATGCCGGACTGGACGGAAATCCGCAGGCTACTGGAAATATCGGTGGAAGCATTGACCTTAAACTCCGGAAGGCAGGCTTTGAAAACAAACCGTATGAATATAACGCCACATTAGGGTATGAGGGGAATGGTCATCTGCAGGTATATGGAGCTGATGCCGCATTCTCTTCCCGGCAGTTCTACACAAACTTAGGTATTTTCTTTCGTCATGCAGATAACTACAAGTCAGGTGGGGGTGAGACGGTACCTTTCTCCCAGTTCCGCAAGGTGAATGCTTTTGCCAATCTGGGTTGGCAGCCTAAGGAACATCATATCCTGGAAGGAACCGTCATCTTCGACCGCGCCACAGATGTCGGCTATCCGGCATTGAACATGGATGTGAGCGATGCTACGGGCATCATCACCTCACTGTCCTACCGGCGAGAACAACTGAGGGGACTCTTCCATCGCTGGGAGACGAAGGTATATTACAACCACATCACCCACAACATGGATGACACTCACCGCCCTGATGTGCAGATTCACATGGACATGCCGGGCAAGAGTTCTACAGCAGGACTCTACAGTCTGCTGCAAGGCAGCAAAGGACGGCACCAGTTTCAGCTCAACTACGATGCCTACTATAACAAACTGTTAGCCGATATGACTATGTATGTAGAGGGAGTGGCACCGATGTATATGCTGACGTGGCCTGATGTGCGGACGCTGAACAATGGATTGTCGCTGGTTGACGACATCCGGCTGGCCGATCACCACAGCCTGCGACTCTCGCTGAAAGGCTCGTGGCAGAACCGACGCATCCATAATGATGAGGGCTTCAGGGCGTTGAGCATTTATTTCCCCGATATGGAGCGCACCTCGGCAGCATTGACGGGCAGAGCTTCGCTGAGCTATGCCTATCACAATGCACATTGGCGGTTGGCTGCCGGAGTGGGCTATGGCAGCAGAACGCCCACTGTGACAGAGGCTTATGGCTATTTCCTGAACAACACATTCGACCGCTATGACTATATCGGCAACCCTCATCTAAAGAATGAAAAGGCTGTAGAACTGAATGCCTCCATATCGTGGGCCAACGATTTGATGGACGTAAGGGTAGAAGCCAATGCTTTCTTGTTTAGGAACTACATCATTGGTATTCCCGACGAACGCCTGTCGCCCATGACCATCAGTGCTGCAGGAGTTAAGATATACCATAACCTGCACGATGCCAAGATTGTGAATATCACGGCAACGCTGAATACCCAATTGCTGCATTGGCTGCGCTGGGAGAACCAGATGGCCTACAGCTATGGTGAGGAGAGCACAAACACCAGACTGCCCTTGATAGCCCCGCTGAGCTATAATACGCGACTGAAGGCTGGCTGGGAACAGGTAGAGGCTGAAATAGGAGCCGACTTTGTGACTCGACACAGTCAATACAGCAGCAAATATGGCGAAACACCCACCACAGGTTATGCGATGTGGCGTCTGAGCCTGGGCTACCGCTTCCATCTGGGTCCTGTGGTCACCAATGTGCATGTGGGAGTGGACAATCTGTTCGACCGCTATTATTCTACATATTCCGACTGGAACCACATTCCCCAAAAAGGTCGTAACATTTATACCAACGTGGCATTTCAACTATAGTGAGAATTGTTAAACAATAAACAAATAATTAAGAACATGAGAAAGATTGTATTATCGTTAATGTTGGCTGGGCTGACGCTGAGCGTACAGGCTGCAGGCAAAAAGGACAAGAGTGCTGATAAGGCAAAGGTGGCTATTGACTACCTGAACAACAGTTTCCAAACCTACGACAAGTTGCAGAAGAGCATCTGGTCCAACCCTGAATTGGGGTTCCTGGAAACCAATAGCTCAGGACTGCTGAAGCAGCATTTGCGCGAGAATGGATTCACGATAGAGGAAGGGGTAGCTGGCATGCCCACAGCTTTTGTGGCCACATACGGCAGCGGAAGTCCGGTAATTGGTCTGCTGGCCGAGTTTGACGCACTGCCCGGACTGTCACAAGATACTGTGCCTTATCGCAAACCCGTCAAAGAGGGGGCTCCAGGTCAGGGGTGTGGACACAACACGTTCGGCGTAGCCTCGTCGGCAGCGGCTGTGGCTCTGAGCAAATGGCTGGCAGATAACAGGCATGGTGGAACGATCAAGGTGTTTGGTACTCCCGCTGAAGAGGGTGGTGCCGGTAAGGTGTATATGGTGCGCGAGGGTCTGTTCAAGGATGTAGACGTGGTGTTGGACTGGCACCCCTCCAGCGTGAATGCCGTTACAACGAACGGCGGCACGGCCATGGTGATGGTCGACTACCGGTTCTACGGCAAGCCTGCCCATGCCGCCAGCAACCCGTGGAAGGGCCGTTCGGCGCTGGATGCCGTAGAGGCTTTCGACTACATGGTGAACCTGTTGCGTGAGCATGTGCCCACCTCCAGCCGTATTCACTACGTGATTCCCGATGGCGGCTTTGCTCCCAACGTGGTGCCTGAATATGCCCGCGTGTCGTACTATATCCGCAGTCCGAAGCGCGACATCCTGAGCACACTGACTGAGTGGATAGACTCGGCTGCCGTGGGTGCGGCCAAGGGTACTCAGACCCGCGTGGAGAAAGAGATTATTGCCGGAACATACGAGCGACTGCACAACAAGGTGCTGTCTAAGGTGATACAGAAGAATCTGGAGACGGTAGGCGGTGTGCAGTATGATGCTCGTGAGCGACAGTTTGCCGAGGCACTGAACAAAGCTAACGGCAATCCCGACTCGTTGGTTGACCTGGCTACCAAGGTGCTGCCGCTGGCTGAATTTCCCAAAGAGGGCAGTGGCGGCTCGAGCGATGTGGGCGATGTGTCGTGGGTGGTTCCTCTCGCCAGTTTCGGCGCTGCTACCTTCGTACCGGGCAGTCCTGGACACAGTTGGCAGAATGTAGCTGCCGACGGCTCGACCATCGGTACAAAGGGACTGCTTGTGGCCAGCAAAGTGTTTGCCCTGACGGCTGTCGACATACTGACAGACAAGAAACTGCTGCCAGCCATCAAGGCTGAGTTCGACAGGGAGCGTGGCAGTAGCTTCAGGTATGTACCCTTGCTGGGCGATCGCAAGCCAGCATTGGACTATCGCGTGACGAAGAAAGAATAAGAATTGGGGGCTGCTGCCTTGTTTAGATTATTTTTTTGTAATTTTGCAGCATGAAACAGATGTTGATTTGGATTGGCGCCTTAGCAGTGGGCGCCATCCTTGGATTATTGCAGGTAGAGGCGGTAGACGTCATTGCCGACTTTGTGGCAACGGTCTATACGCGGTTGTTCCGGTTGCTGGCCGTTCCCACCATCGTGCTGGCCGTCACCTCAACGTTGGCCACCCTGATTAGGGGGCACGGGGCGGGACGCATATTCTGCCACACCGTAACCTATACGCTGCTGACAACTTTCGCGGCTGCAGCGGTGGGGCTGATGCTTTATTTGGTGATTGCTCCGGGCAATATCGACCTGGCGGCCATAGCTGATGCGGGAACGCAGGGATACGAAGGCACGGCGACTCAGGGGTTGACGTATCAGGACTACTTGCTGAATGTTGTTCCCGACAACATTGTGAAACCTTTTCTTGAAGGCAATGTGCTCTCGCTGCTTCTGCTGGCTTTTGCCGCAGGCTTCGGACTGTCGCGGCTTCAGGAGTCAGACAATAAGCAAACGGTGCTTAAGCTGCTTTTAGGACTTCAGGAATTGCTGTTCATGCTCATTCGCGGACTCATCTGGACGCTGCCCGTCGGTATTGTGGCTTTTGCCGCCCAGCTGTCGGCCCAGCTGTCGGCAGGTGTCGTAGCCGACTCGTTAGGCAAGTATGTGGCCGTGGTGCTGGGCGGCAACCTCGTGCAGTTCTTCCTCGTGCTGCCGCTCTTCCTGCTCCTGCGCGGGCTGAACCCCGTCCGCGTATTCAGCAAGATGTATCCCGCCACACTGATGGCACTGTTCTCGAAGAGCAGTGCCGCCACGCTGCCCGTCACCATGCAGTGTGCCGAGCAGCGGCTACAGGTGGAACAGAAGGTCGCGCGCTTCGTGCTACCCATCTGTACCACCATCAACATGAACGGCTGTGCCGCCTTCATCCTCGTCACCTCGCTCTTCGTCATGCAGCAGGGCGGCATGGTGCTCACCTGGACCACCATGCTCTCGTGGCTGCTCATCAGCGTCGTCTCGGCTGTAGGCAATGCCGGCGTGCCCATGGGCTGCTATTTCCTCACGCTCTCACTCATGTCGGGCATCGGTGCCCCCATCGCCGTCCTGGGTATCATCCTGCGCATCTACACCATCATCGACATGGTAGAGACGGCCGTCAACGTATGGTCCGACTCCTGCGTTTGTGCAATGACAGACCACGACCTCAACGAGAAACCTACCGTTAACTAACATTTTTCAAAGTTCTGTGGCAAAATACAGGAAAAGCTACCTGAGA
>ODAI012082714.1_pt1 | contig 14782 bp, 9 predicted proteins | sample 1539321 | NCBI WGS metagenome assembly ODAI01 (sample SAMN02144231, study PRJEB22623) | gut metagenome | biome: sheep rumen | host: Ovis aries | place: New Zealand
AGCGCCAGTGTTATATGGAGGCCTTCCTTTGCCAGACGATAGATATTCGGGACGATCCCGCAGGTAGAAACAGTCAGGCTTCGCTGGCTCAGGTTGAGTCCCTCCGGCCCTGTCAGAAGACGGATAAAGCGGAGCAGATTGTCATAGTTGTCCAGAGGCTCACCCATTCCCATGACAACGACGTGGGAAACCGTTTCCCCGGTCTGCCGTATGATCGCGTAGATCTGTTCCAGCATTTCAGACGCGGTCAGGGACCTGACCAGACCGTGCAGGGTGGAGGCGCAGAAGCTGCAGCCCATACGGCATCCGACCTGGGAGGAAATGCAGACACTGTTTCCGAAGTGATAGCGCATGAAAACACTCTCCACCAGGCATCCGTCCGGCATCTCGAAGAGGTATTTCTGCGTGCCGTCCGCCGCAGAGATCTGCCGGTCGATCAGCTTTGCCGTCACAAGCGGATACTCGGCGGACAGCTCCGCGCGGAGCCTGGCGGGGAGATTGGTCATCTCCTCATACGATGCCGCCTGGCGGACGTGGATCCATTCGTAGATCTGTTTTGCCCGGAAGGCCGGGAGTCCCTTTTCGCGGACCATGCTGCGGAGCTCTTCAAGGTACATGGACTTGATGTCCGGAAGAACATCACTGCCCTTCTGCCTGTCTGTGCCCGCCGAAGGGCTTTCTGCCGCGGACTGTCCCGCTCTCTTTTCTGTCGTATCTTCTCTCATGTAAATGTTTCCTGTATAAGTAAATGTTTCCGGCGATCCGTCTTTCTGTCCTCTCAGGCTTTTCTGAAGCGGGAGATGAAAAACCCGTCTGTCCCGTGCACGTGGGGCAGGAGCTGGAGCATATTGGCCTGTATACCCGGAATCCCCTCCGGCAGATAAGCCGTCAGATCTTCCGGCACAAGCCCCAGTTCCTTCCCGATCCAGGCGGCATTTTCTTCATTCTCCGCCCGATTGATCGTACAGGTACTGTAGATGAGGACGCCGCCCTGTTTCAGATAGCGCGCCGCGTTCCTGAGGATTTCCCTCTGCAGCTGCTGCAGGGAGGCGAGCCCCTCCGGGCTGACCCGGTACTTGATATCCCTCTTCTTGCCCATGACTCCGAGACCGGAACAGGGCAGGTCGCACAGGACCACATCTGCCCTGCCTTCGTCCTGACCGGCAAAAATCCTGGCATCCCTCTCCGCGACCCGGATATTGTCCAGGTGCAGGCGCTTTGCCCCCTCGCGGATCAGATCCGTCTTGGGGCGGGTCGGATTATAAAAGACCACCCCGCCCGCCCCCCCGGTTTCCCCCCCCCCGCCCCCGCCTGTTCCGAGCTCCGGGGCGCCCGGCCTGCCCGCCGCAAAAAAGCTCTTCCCGCCGGGCGCGGCGCACACATCGAGGACAGTCTCTCCTCCTCTGAGCCCCGCGGCCTCCACAGCCAGCATGGAGCTCTCGTCCTGGACAGTCCACAGTCCCCGGGAAAAGCCCGGGAGCCTGCGAAGATCGGAAGTTTTGCGAAGGTGGCGGCAATCGGCAAGCCATCTGCCCTCTTCGATCACGACCCCCGCTGCGCGGAGCTCTTCCAGCAGTTTCTCCCGCTCACCGGCGGTGAGACGGGCGCCGATCCGCATGGAGACAGGCCGGATCTCCATCAGGGCATCCAGAAGTTTCTCTGTCTCCTCCGCTCCCAGCTGGTCGGTCCACATCTGAACCAGCCACTGAGGCATGGAGTGCCTGATACTCTGGGCCTGTACACGGTCCAGGGGATCTGCACAGCCCTTTTCCCCGGAAGGGACATGAGTCTCTGCCGCCTGCGCGCCATCCTTGTCCCCTTCCGCGGCAGCCTGTCTGGCCGCGTTGCGGAGCACCCCGTTGACAAACCCGGAGAGCCTTGCGGGACCATGGCGCTTTGCCAGCCGGACGGCCTCATTGCAGACCGCGCTGTCCGGCACTGAGTCCATATAATAGATCTGATAAATACCCATGCGCAGGATCTGGTGGACGGCCGGGTGGAGGCGTGTGACAGAGCGGCCGGTGAAGTGCTCGATCCTGGCATCCAGCTCTGTCTTTCTCTCAATGACCCCCTCCAGGAGGCGCTTGATGAAGGCTTTCTCCACAGCGCTCTTTCCCGCGCAGTCGTCCAGGGTTCTCCTGACCAGAACATTGCTGAATGTTCCGTTTTTCTCATGCGAAAGAAGGGCAAGCAGGACTACCTCTCTCTCGTCCTTCAATGCCCTTCCTTTTTCGGTTGTATGTACAGATCTCTGTTTTCTGTTTGAATGATGATTACTGTTTATGCCGTGTTCCCCCTGCCTCATCTGCGGCGCCGTCCTCCGTTGACAATCATCAGAAGACGCAGCAGCTGCAGTACGGACGCGGCTGCCGATGCGACATAGGTCATGGCCGCCGCCGAGAGCACGGACCGGCTGCCCTGCACTTCGTCCTGTCTCAGGATCCCGTAATCCTGCATCATGACCAGGGCGCGGCGGGACGCGTTGAACTCAACGGGGAGCGTCACCAGCTGGAAGAGAACGCCGAAGGAAAACAGGTAGATGCCGATCATGGCAAGTGTGTCATTGAGTCCCAGGATCAGGCCCAGCATGACGATCCATATACCGACGTTGCTGCCGATATTTGCGACCGGAACAAGTGCGGTTCTGATCTTGAGGGGAAGATAATCCGTCTCGTGCTGCATGACGTGTCCGCATTCATGCGCCGCCACGCCGATGGCCGCCACCGAAGTGGAATTGTAGGTCGCGTCCGAGAGGTTGACCACGCCGCGCCTGGGATCATAGTGATCTGTGAGTTCTCCGGCAACATGCTGTACGGTCACTCCCAGGACCCCGTTCCTGCGCAGGATCATCTCTGCCGCCTGCGCGCCTGTCATGCCGCTGGCACTCATGACCTTTGCATATTTTCTATAAGTTGATTTGACGCGTGCGCTGGCGATCATGCAGATCACTGCGCCGATGATGACCAGCAGATAAGAAGCGCTGTAAAATCCGTTATACATTCCGTAACCGCCGGAATAATACATAACGAGACCTCCTTTTTTGTGTACGTGCAGGAAAATAGAAACCAGTTCGTGCGCGCCGGACTTCCTGCTCTCCCGGCCGCCGTCTTATCCATTATGCCCATACATTGTTACAGATCTGTTGACGCAAAATAAAAATTTCATAAATGATTATCCGCGTCCAAGAACATCTCCCGCCGAAACCTTCGTGCCGCGCAGGAAGGCGTCGGTCTCCATGCGCTTCTTGCCCTCGGCCTGGACCTCCAGAAGCTCGAGAGCTCCCTGTCCTGCCGCCACGCAGATGGTCTTTTTGTCCGTGTAGAGGACAGTTCCGGGGGAAGTACCGGCAGGCACCTGCGCGTCTGTCTGCACCCGGGCACGCCAGATTTTGAGGATGTGGCCTCCCAGCGTCGTGTAGGCGCCCGGCCAGGGAAGCATACCGCGCATGCGCTGTTCGATCTGCCCTGCGGGCATGGTCCAGTCGATCTCTCCCATCTCCTTTTTGAGCATGGGCGCGTAAGTGGAGAGGCTGTCCTGCTGGGGGACGGGATGGATGTCTCCCGCCTCGATCGCGGGCAGGTACTTTACGATCATCTCTCCGCCCAGCTGTGCCAGCCTGTCGTAGAGACTCTCCCCCGTCTCCTGAGGTCCGATGGGGACACTCTCCTGAAAGAGGATATCTCCTGTATCCAGTCCGGCATCCATCTGCATCAGAGTGATCCCGCTCTCGGAATCTCCGTTGATGACCGACCACTGGATCGGCGCCGCGCCGCGGAGCCTGGGCAGGAGCGACGCATGGATATTAATGCAGCCCAGACGGGGAATGTCAAGCAGTTCCTGAGGCAGGATCTGTCCAAAAGCAGCGACCACGATCAGGTCGGGCTCAAGGCTGCGGATCTGTTCGATGGCCCCGGCTTCCCTGATGCGGGCGGGCTGAAAAACAGGGACGCCCCATTTTTCCGCGCAGACCTTGACAGGCGTCTGGATCACTTTGCGTCCGCGGCCTTTCTGTCTGTCCGGCTGTGTGACTGCCAGGATGACCTCCCGGCCGTCCCTGCACAGGGCATCCAGCGCCGCGACGGCAAAATCAGGTGTTCCCATAAAAATAATCTTCAACTCTGTCTCCTTTACGTCTCGTATGTGCAGATGGGCAGTTAAGCTTCCTGCTCTGCACCTTCCGTCTCCTCTTCCTCTTCATCGATCTCCTGAAGCTCGGAGGCATCGCGCAGCTCGCCGTTGACCTTCTCCACATAGAGGTGGCCGTCCAGATGATCGAGTTCATGGCAGACAGCGCGGGCCAGGAATTCCTCCGCCTCGATCTCCCATTCATTCATATCCAGATCCATGTAGCGCACGACAACCCTGTTGGGACGGGTCACTTCGCCGACCTTTCCGGGGACGGAGAGGCAGCCCTCAAAGCCTGTCTGCTCGCCGTCCTGCTCGATGATCTCGGGATTTACCATCGTCAGCGGCTCGTTCTGCTCCTCGGTGATATCGATGACAACGATCCTCTTGAGGATACCTACCTGGGGCGCCGCAAGACCGACTCCTCCGGTCTCATACATTGTCTCGAGCATATCCTCTGCGAGAGTTCTGATGCGGGGAGTCACCTCTTTGATTTCTTTGGCCCTTTTGCCAAGGACCGGGTCGCCCATTTCTCTGATAGTACGCAGTGCCATAATCTCCCTTTCTATATACATTCACTATATTTTTAAAATATACATTCAGATCTGACTTCAAAACGGATTAATCGGGTCAAAATCGAACTGGATCTCCACATGCCGGAACAGAGTGGAGGATGCCCGCCTCTCCTGTGCCTCCGTTTTTTCAATCATGTCTTTACAGACCACCAGTGTATCATATTTTTCGGCTTTTATATACAGGACAAAGCGGAACAGGTCGCGCAGCTTCTTCACGGAAGCTGTGGAAGGGCCGATGATCTGAAACTGTGCGGCCCCGCGCCGGTTCTGCATCTCCATGAGTCTCATACGGAGAACATTGGCGGCCCTGAGGGCTTCCTCTTCCTCCTCGGACTGGATCTGCACAGCCATCATATGGGCGGCAGGCGGATAGCGCAGAAGCCTGCGGTAGGCTGTCTCCTCCCCATAAAAGCCCTCGTAGTCCTGTTTTGCGGCATAGCGGATGGCATAATGTTCGGGCTGATAGGTCTGGATCACAACATCGCCCGCCTCCGCTCCCCGGCCCGCCCTGCCGGCCGCCTGGGTGAGCAGCTGGAAGGTCCGTTCCGCCGACCGGTAATCGTCCCCGTACAGAGACAGATCCGCCATGAGAATGCCCACCAGAGTGACAGCCGGAAAATCATGGCCCTTGACGATCATCTGGGTTCCCAGAAGGATATCCGCCTCCTCGGAAGAGAAGGCCGAGAGGATTTTTTCATAGCTTCCCTTGCGCCGGGTCGTATCCGCGTCCATGCGCAGGATCCTGGCCTGAGGAAAGGTCTCCCGGAGGAATTCTTCTATCTTTTCTGTTCCGGCCCGCATGGCGACCACGTAGCGCGAGCCGCACTCGGGACAGGTCCTGAAGGAAGGTCTCTCATAGCCGCAGTAGTGGCAGACCAGCCTCCCGTTGCCGTGCAGAGAGAGGGAGATGTCGCAGTGGGGGCATTTTGCCACAAAGCCGCAGCTCCTGCAGGAGACAAAACCCGCAAATCCGCGGCGGTTGATAAAGAGCATGCTCTGCTGGCCCTTGCGCAGGCGGTCCTCAATTTTGGCATGGAGGCTCCTGGAGAGCATGGACTTATTGCCCTGCTTCAGCTCCTCGCGCATGTCCACGGTCTCCACCGAGGGAAGCCTTCCCCCGGTCAGCCTCTCACGCAGACGGAAGAGGCGGATCTCCCCGTGCTGAGCCCGCCAGTAGGACTCCAGGGAAGGCGTCGCCGATCCCAGCACCAGGACAGCGCCGTGCATTTTCGCGATCTCCTCGGCCACCTCCCTGGTCTGGTATTTGGGCATGGATTCATTTTTATAGCTTCGCTCATGCTCCTCGTCGATCACGATCACGCCGGGGCTGGAAAAGGGGGTAAAGAGGGCGCTGCGGGGGCCGATGATCACATCGATCTCACCTCTTCTGGCCCGCTCCCACTGGTCTGTCCGCTCCGCCTCGGAGAGGGAGGAGTTGACCACGCTGACCCGGTCGCCGAAATGACTGTAAAAACGCATGAGCGTCTGGAAGGTCAGGGAGATCTCAGGGATCAGCATGATCGCCTGCCTGCCCCGCGCGCAGATTTCCTTAATGATGGAAATATAGACTTCCGTCTTGCCGCTGCCGGTGACCCCGTGGATGAGACTGACAAAGGGAAGTTTTCCCCCGGAGGCTTCCCCGGGTGTTTCTGCGGGGGCTTCTTCAAGTGTTTCTGCGGGGGCTTCCTCCGAGATTCCCTTCGGGCCTTCCCCGGGATCATCCCCTGCCGCTGCCCCTGACCGCACGGACTGAAGCCGGTCAAAATCCGCGACCACAGTATCCACGATCTGCTGCTGGGCTGCGCTCAGCCGCATGCCGGTCTGCGCGCTCGGCGACACGTTGACCGGGTTCCTGAGTTCCTGTACCGCGACGACCTCGATCACGCCGGCGCGTTTCATGGCATTGACGGCGTCAGAGGAAATGTGGAGCCTGGTCGTGACAAGGGTCCAGGGAAGTTCGGGAACCTGCAGCAGCTCCTTGAGAAGCCTGGCCCTGGCCGTCTGGTGTTTTTTGAGGTAGAGAGCAAGCTGCTCTTCTCCCTCCTCCTTTGACAGGAGAAGGCGGATCTGGCGGTGTTCTCTGACCTTTCCCTGTTTGCGGGAGGCCAGGACTGTGCGCATGGCTGTGGCCATAGTGGAGCCATAGCGGTTTTTCATCCAGGCTGCAAGGCGCAGGTAGAATTCGCTGTCATCCTCCATGGTGTATCCGCGCCCGGGCTCCACTGTCTGCGCGATCTCCTTGAGTTTGTCCGCCGCCACCTCGGCCCGGTCCGCAAATCCCACCACATACCCCTTGCGCAGAGTGTTCCCTGCGCCGAAGGGCACCATGACGATACTGCCCGCCCGCACGCTCTGCTGCAGCTCTTCAGGGATCCTGTAGCAGAAAGGCCTGTCCAGACCCCTCCGGGAAATATCGATGATCACCTGTGCATATTTTTCCAAGCAGAACTCTCCTTTCCCGGTCAAAAAGCTGTCCTAAGCCCTGATGGCAGACGGTTACTGTTGTTTTTTGGCTTCCTCGAGGATGCCGGCGATCAGGACACGTTCGTCCATGGGATACTTTTGACCTTTGATCTCCTGGTAGTCCTCATGGCCCTTGCCCGCCAGAACGATAATGTCATGGGGCTGCCCGTTTTCAATTGCATAGCGGATCGCTTCTCTGCGGTCCGGGATCTTGATATATTTTCCGCCGGTCGGCTCAATTCCCGTGACAATATCCGCAATGATGTCCATGGGCTCCTCGAAGCGGGGATTATCGGAAGTAATGATTGTGAAGTCTGCCAGGCGTCCGCTGACCTCACCCATCTCAAACCTGCGGGAGCGGGAGCGGTTTCCGCCGCAGCCGAACAGGCACACCAGCCTGCCCGGGTCATATTCGCGCAGGGTCTTCAGGAGACTCTCCAGAGCCATGGCATTGTGGGCATAGTCGATCATCAGTGTGAATTTGTCGCTCACCTTTACCATCTCGATCCTGCCGCGGACATGGATCCGGCTCAGGGACCTGCAGATATTGTCCTCTGAGACGTCGAAATGCCTGCAGACCGCGATGGCGCAGAGCGCATTATAGACGCTGAAGCTTCCCGGCGCCGGGACATGCGCGTGCAGAGAGAGAACCCCCTCCGTATCAAAAGCGATCCCCAGTTCACCGGGCGTATGGATCAGCGTAATGTTCCTGGCGCGCAGGTCATTGCCCTCTCCCAGTCCGAAGGTCTCCACCCGGCAGGTGTGTCCCTCGAGGATCCTTTCAAAATAGGGATCGTCGCCGTTGAAAATTCCTGTCCGGCACTGGCGGAACAGAAGGCTCTTGCAGTGCAGATAATCCTCGAAATCCGTGTGCTCATTGGGGCCGATGTGATCAGGCGAGAGATTTGTGAAAATGCCCAGATCAAAGAGGAATCCGGCGGTCCTGTTCAGCATCAGGGCCTGGGAAGAGACTTCCATGACGACCGCCTGCACACCGCCGTCCGCCATTTCGCGGAAGCGCCTCTGCAGAACGATGGACTCCGGGGTCGTGTTGGCGGAGGGGATCCGCACCTCTTCCCCCGCTGCCGTCTCATAGACAGTCTCGATGGTTCCCACAAGGCCGGTCCTGATCCCCGCCGCCTCCAGGATCGAGCGCACCATATAGGTCGTGGTAGTCTTGCCCTTGGTCCCGGTGATGCCGATGATCTTCATCTCCCGTGCGGGATGTCCGTAAAAAGCTGCGGAAACCGCCGCCATGGCATAGCGCGAATCCTCAACCCGGATAATGACGGGCTGCTCCTTGAGATTGCCGGCACCTGCCGCCGACAGGTCGATCTCTTTCTGGACCACGAGAGCGGACGCGCCCTTTTCAATGGCCATTGCGGCATAGTCATGTCCGTCGCTGTTGGCGCCGACTATGCAGAAAAACAGGCTGCCCGGAACAACTTTTCTGGAATCATTGGTGATCTCTGTGATCTCTGTATCCAAAAGGCCCTGTATATGGGTGTCCGCGCAGATTTTTTCGCCGCGGATGGTGTTGAAATGACAGGACAGGTCCTTTACGAGTTCTCTGATCTTCATAAACAGCCTCCTCTTCAGGCAAATAAGCATTGATGCCGCACACAGTCAGGGTATGCAGCTGTTTTTCCCGGTTGTCCGGTTATCCGGTTATCCATTTATCCGGTCATCTGACCGGCTGGATTTTCATATCCTTGACGACGAACTGGAGCGACTTTCTGCCCCGCCACTCATTGATGTCGGGATAGTAGATCATGCTCACGGCCAGATCCGCGTGTCCTGCACACAGGATATCCCAGTTCCCCCGGCCGGCCGCTTCAAGGACCATCTCCCGGAAGCGGGCAGCTTCGCAGAACCAGATCAGGGTCAGACGGGAGCCCCTGGAATCGACTGCCTCCATGCGGAGGACATTCTGTCCTTTTCCCATCGTGCGCAGACTTCGGAGCCGGATCCCCCTGGCGGCAAACATGGGCCGCGGGTTCGCTGTCCCGCAGGGGTCCAGCAGCCGGAGCTCCTCCGTCATGTCCAGGGTCCAAAGGGCAGGCGGAAGCTCCATGTCGATGTGGAGCACCTCCGTCAGATCCTCTTCCCTCAGACTGCAGCCTTCTTCCAGGCGCTTCTGCAGCAGAGGGATATCCGCCTCCTTCATGGTCAGTCCGGCCGCCATCCTGTGCCCTCCGAATTTTGAAAAGCACTCTTTCACTGCTGTCATGGAGGCAAACATATCATAGGCCTCGATTGATCTGCCGGAGCCCTTGACTGTCCCCTGTTCCGTCCTTGTCAGCACAAAAACCGGCCGGTTGTAGCGCTCCCGGATCCTGCCGGCAATGATGCCCGCCAGGGATTCGTGACAGTCGGGAAGGAAAATGACAAGCACTCTGTTGTCCAACAGATGCCCGTCTCCGATCGTCTCCAGGGCCTGTTCGACCCCCTTCTCGGTCAGGCTTTTGCGGCTGTCATTGAGTTCCCGCAGCTTCTGGGCGCTGCGAAGCGCCTCGGAGGGATCTTCTTCCAGAAAAAGAGCGAGCGCCCGCTCGGCATTGTCCAGCCTTCCTGTCGCATTGAGACAGGGTCCGACTACAAATCCGGCATGATAAGTAGTCAGGGGCTGCCCTTCAAGGCCGTTGACGGTCAGAAGACTGCGAAGGCCGATATTGGAGGTGTGCGCTGCACGCTGCAGTCCCTCCCGGACAATGATCCTGTTCTCATCCAGAAGCGGCATGACGTCGCAGACAGTGGCCAGGGCACAGAAAGGCAGGAGTTCCTCCAGAACAGCATCCCTGCGCGAGGGTACCAGTTCACCCAGGACCAGACCTGCAAGTTTCCAGGCGACAACTGCCCCGCAGATCTCGGGAAAGGGGTAATCTGCCTCTCCGGTCTGAGGATTGCGCACCTTGGGGTCCACCACAGCATCCGCATGAGGGAGAAAATACTCCCTGCTGCCGTCCTCTTTTTCCTCGAAGGGAATCTCATGGTGGTCTGTGATGACGACACTGATGCCTGCCTCCACGGCAGTGCGGACCGCCTCTGCCGCAGCGATGCCGTTGTCACAGGTCAGGATCAGGCCGATCCCGTCATGCGCGGCATCTTCCGCCATCTGCGGATTCATCCCGTAGCCGTCCCGGATCCTGTCGGGAAGGACTACATCCGCCTGTGCCCCGCAGACCGAGAGAGTGTGCATGAGGATGTAGGAGGCACAGATCCCGTCTACATCATAGTCTCCGATCACACGGACAGACTCGCCCTCACGGATCTTTTCGCAGACGATACCGACTGCCCTGTCCATGTCCTGCAGAAGCCGGGAATCGTGCAGATCGGACAGGGTTCCCCGCAGAAACCGCCGCGTCTGTTCAATTCCGATCACATCGCGGTTGCGGATCAGACGCGCCAGCACCTGGGAGATCCCGCAGGCCCGGGCAATTGCCTGAAAGTCCTCTTTTTTCTGATAAACCATCCACTTTGCCATGTTTTTCCGACCTGCGCTCCTTCATCAGAAAGTAAAAATGCCTCTGTGTCTCCTACATGCGGGCCCATCAAATGTCTGCGCATCCAGGCAGCAGCAATCTGGCCGCAATCCTGCCCGGCAGTTTGTGCATGTCCGCCTGCGCGTCCTTTTGATCGGCTTTTACAGTCAGTAACAGGGAGGATGCAGCTACATCCTCCCTGCCGTTGATCCGGGATCCCTACTATACAGGCAGAATCGCACTGCCTTTTTCGAATCTTCTCAAAGGCCTCAGATCCGGACTCTCTGTCCCGTCTTCAGACAGGGATCAGACAGTGATCTTTGCCTTGTTCTTTGCCTCCTCTTCCTTGCGGCGGCGCTCTTTGCGCTCCTTCTTGGAGAGGTTGGAATAATCATCTTTCTTCTTAGCGGGCTGCTGACCGCCGGACTTTCCGCTGCTGCCGCCCTTGCCGGAAGAAATCGACTTCCTTGCGGCATCATCGGAGTTTTTGCGCAGCACATACCAGATGGAGCCTGCCAGGCAGACAGACGAATATGCACCGCAGATGATACCGATCATGATCGGAAGCGCAAACTCCTTGACGCTGGCGACGCCGAAAATGAACAGGGCCAGCACCATGAAGAAGGTTGTCAGCGATGTAAAGATACTTCTGGACAGTGTGTCCGTGACACTCTCATTGACAACTTCCGCCAGGGTCTGCTGTCTGCTGCGTGTGCGCAGAGTCTCACGCACGCGGTCGAAGATAACGATGGTCGCGTTGATGGAATAACCGACGATCGTCAGCATGCATGCAATAAAGGTACTGCCGACACTGATGCGGGCAAATGCATAGAAAGCAAGCACGACCAGTACGTCGTGGCCGAGGCAGATGACAGAGGATGCACCGAAGCGGATATCCTTGAAGCGGAACCAGATATAGATCAGCATCAGGATCAGAGCAACCACGACCGCGATCAGGGCGTCGCGCTTCATCTCATCACTGATGGTGGAGCTGATCGTCTCGGATGTGATGCTGTCCTTGTCGACAGAGAATTTCTCTACCAGCTGGTTGGACAGCTCTGTGCTCTTGTCTGCGTCAAGTACGGCAGACTTGAAGATGACTTCGTTGCTGCCGGCAACCTTCTGGATCTGGACATTGCTGTCGCCGGTCACTTCCGTGAATACCGGGATGACCTGGCTCTCGATCTGCTCCAGGCTCATGTCCTCATTGAAGCTGACACTGGTGGATGTGCCGCCGACAAAATCAAGGCTGTAGTTGAGGATATTGCCCTCGCGCGCCTTGAAGACACCCATGGCGACGAAACCAGCAAGCACCACTGCGATGGAGATGGCAAAGAAGATCTTCCTCTTCTCGACAAACTTGATCGGTGTCCTCTTCTTGCCGATGCCGTAGAGCTTTTTGTTTGTCAGTCCCAGTCCATAGAAAATGCTCATCAGGAATCTGGTCACAAACAGAGATGTGATCATCGACAGGATGATACCGATAGCCAGTGTGTAGGCGAATCCCTTGACCGTACCGGAGCCCAGGACCGCCAGAACTGCTGCCGCGATCAGTGTTGTCACGTTGCCGTCGATGATGGCGGACAGGGCCTTGCTGAAACCGTTTTTGATCGCAGTCTTGACGCCGATGCCGTTGGCAAGCTCCTCGCGGATACGTGCAAAAATAATGACGTTGGCATCAACTGCCATACCGATGGAAAGCAGGATACCTGCAATACCGGGAAGTGTCAGGGTAATATCAAATCCGTTGAGCACCAGTGCCATCATCAGGATGTAGATGGCAAGTGCCAGAACAGCCGCAAAACCGGGCAGCAGATAGATCACGATCATCAGGACCGCAACCAGACCGAAACCGACCATGCCGGCGAATTTACTGGTGCGGATGGCATCCTGGCCCAGCTGCGCGCCGACGATCTGGGAGCGCAGACGCTCCAGTTCGACCTTCAGTCCGCCGATACGGATCGTGGAAGCAAGATTCTCAGCATCCTCGATGGTGCTCTCGCCGGTGATGACTGCACGTCCGTCTGTTATGGCAGCCTGTACGGAGGGAACACTGATGAAGTGTCCGTCATAGTAGATACCGATAGACTCTTTTGCGGAAAAGGCTTTTGTTGTCGCAGCGGCAAATGCCTCCCGGCCTTCATCGTTGAAAGTAAGGGAGACGACGATCTGCTTGTTGCCCATGTCATCCTGCTGATAACCGGCCTTTGCATCTGCCACCTGTGTACCGGTGACCACTGCGTCGCCGTCAGCGATGATCTGGTCAAGTTCCTTGGTCAGAACATACTCGACTCCGCCGTCCTCAGTAACTCCGAGTGTGTAGTTTTCGTTGCCTGCATCATCTGTCTGGCGGATGAAATACAGGGAGCCGGGGCGTCCCAGATCCTCGAGGATCTGATTGGTCTCAGCGACACCCGAGATGCCGGGGATCTCAATGTTCAGGCGATCAGTGCCCTCTGTATATACCTGTGCTTCCGTGCTGTACTGATCGACACGGCGCTGCAGTTTATACTTGGTATCATTCAGGTCTTCCTGGGTAGGGGGTTCTTCTCCCACTGCCTGGTAAGTGATGCTGGCACCGCCTGCCAGATCGAGCCCTTTTTTGATGTTGTGATAAGAACCTCTGTGTCCTTTGCCAAATCCGATCAGCACCGTGTATGCCATCAGTACCGCGATGGCCGCGACGAGCAGAAGGGAAATGACCGCTCTCGATTTCTTCATTTTGATCAACTCCTCCAACTGAAAACACTCTGTGTCCTGCCGGCATTGAGACAGGTCTGAAAACTGTACCGATCCTGCATATCTTTATCATGCATTCAGGCAGACACTGTGCCATTATAGCACCATGTCTGCCTGATTGTAAAATATTTTCTGCGATGAATTATACACTTTTGGTTCAGGATTCGGGTCAGCATCTGCCCGAATCATGCCGATCGGCCCGGTCTCTCTGCCGCGGGACGCAGGCCGCTCAGAAGGCGCCCTCCCATTTCTGCCTGAAGAGTTCAAAAATATCCCGCGCAAATACTCTTCCGTCAAGGTCCAGCCAGCTGCTGGACACTTCGTAGTAACTGCCGTCATCCAGGTTGATATAGATCATGTAGGGCGTCCCGAAGGGAAACTCCTCTCCCTCCGTGTTTCCCGGATCCATGGGTGCCGCGTTATTGAAGAGGATGTGGGCAATTTCATTCTTCATATCAGGGAGATCCTTGTTGAGCGTAAACAGGAACTCTTCGCTTCCATAATAATATGTCAGGCCGGCCGGAGATAATCTTGTTTTTACCTCGTACCCGTCGTCATAGACCAGCACATAATTGCCGTAGGGTGTAAAGCCGTCGGGCATATACTGCGGAGGGAGTTCTCTCTTTTCCTTCTCTTCCTCTTTCCCGGCAGACTTCTCTGTCTCTTTCTTCTCCTCTTTCTTCGCGGATTTCTCTTCTTTTTTCTCCTCCGCCTTTTTCTCCTCTTCCGCTTTCTTTACAGGCTCTTCTGCCTTATTCTCCTCTTCCGCCTTCTCTGCAGGCTCTTGTGCCTTTTTCTCCTCTTCAGTCTTCTCTTCAGCCTCTTTCTTCTCTTCCTTGTCTTTCTTCTCCTCCGCGGAACCGTCCTTCTGCGCATCCGTCTCCGCTTCCTTTGCCCCGCTCTTTTGATCGGCGGATTCAGTCACAGACGCCTGTTCATCCTCCTTTTTTGCAGCTTCTGCTGTCCCGGCTTCCTCCTGTGCCGCAGCAGTGCTCTTTGCATTCTTTGATAATTCAGCATCCGGTGTTCCTGCTTCACATCCCGCGATGACCAGTGCGGCGCAGATGATCCATAACGCACATAAACATTTCTTCATAAATACCCCCGCTTTCCAATGCTTGTTCCCCGCGCTCACTGTATATACAGGCGCATATTGGCGGGCGCGGGACCTATGTCTATATGTGTGAAATCAATCCGTCCTCTTGTCCTTCCAGAATACCAGATAATCGCCTTTCTGTCATCCTGCCGGTCCCTGTGCCTGCATCATTGGCCCGCGTTTGGTTACTCCTATTATGGTTTTGTAAGGAGATTGCTGTTCTCCCCACAGTTACAAAGTGACCCCGTATGAGTTTATAGCCATCCAAAATATCAAAGGGAGATATAGGGGTGGGGTGCGGG
>ODAI013111260.1_pt1 | contig 14780 bp, 8 predicted proteins | sample 1539321 | NCBI WGS metagenome assembly ODAI01 (sample SAMN02144231, study PRJEB22623) | gut metagenome | biome: sheep rumen | host: Ovis aries | place: New Zealand
ATCTTGTGCAGAATGAAGGTAAACTGGATATCTTCAATGAGGCTAATGTGGCCATCACTGGCGAAGCTTCCAATACGCTGTGGACACTGGAGCCACGTACTGATTTCACTGTGAACTTTAACAGTGATTTCAAGCTGAACGAGAAGTACTATACCACGCTCTACACCGATTTCGCCTATACATTGCCTGAGGGCGTAAAGGCTTACAAAGTGACTAAGGTGAGCGATGCTGGCGTAGCCGTGAAGGAAGAGCTGAAGAGTGTTCCTGCCCAGACCCCAGTGTTGCTGGAGGCCGAGAGCATCGATGAACCTGTTAAGTTAACTCTGAATATGACAGATGGCACTGCTCCTACTGACAACCTGCTCGTGGGTGCCGACTATCTGATCAATGAGTATCAGCTGAAGACTCCACAGCTTGAGGGCTTGTTTAATATGGCAAAGGAAATGTTCGGGGAGGATTTCTATAACACTTATGTGAAGGAATATGAACATCTGATGGCCAGAAATGCTGGCACAGTGAACAACAAGTATTTCTTCGGGTTGGATCAGGCCGACATGAAAGGCATGGATAATGTGCGTATCCTGAATCTGAACGATAGTGGTGAGAAATTGGGGTTTTATGGCAATTATGTCAGTTTAGGAGCCAATCAGGCTATCATTATTGATAGTAATGATCCTGTCAAGTTGTTTATTGAGGGAGATGTGAATCGCGATGGCGATGTTAATATCAAAGACGTGATGGCGATAGTGGAGATTATCACAGGTAAAGTAACCAAAGAAAACAATCCTGATGACTACGACTTCATTGCTGCTAACTTTGACAAGGACACGAATGGCAACGTCACTATTTCAGATGTGGCGGCTCTTTTAAACTACTTGATCAACTAATAGTAATCCCTTATCACTCCCCCTTGTTACCTTTTTAAAGCGCAGGGGGGAGTGCTATATTTTATAATTCTTACAATCATGAAACATTTTTACATCTTCGTTTTGTTATTCCTTTCTTCACTATCCGCTTATTCCCAACTCTCCGAGTCAGGTTTCTATCGTGTGCGCAATGCTCAGAATACAGGCGACTACATTAGTATAGCAAACGATAAGTTCAGTTATCAATTTTTGTTTGGAAGTTCGGCAGACATCAATTTTGGCAATGCCCAACAGATTGGTGGCGGGCTGACAAATTTGAAGGATCATAGTAGCACTGTGAAAAACCTACTGATAAAAGGCACCGAAGTTTTCTTGAAGAATGCGATTCACATGAATGAGGATGCTGGCTGCATTGATCCTTCTACCATACTTTATCTGCAGAAAACTTCTGGATCATATTATAATATCATAGGTCAGGGTACAAGTCTTCTTACGTTAACTACGGGTAGCTATAAGGCTAACGTGGAGTTCATATTCAATGATATTCCTGCTACGATATCACGAGAAAGCGGTAGTGGCGTAAATACGCTCTATAATGTTTCTGTGAATATTGCAGCTTCGGATATTGAGAATATTAGCTATAACTCGTTTGCATTTGCTTTGGGAAAGAGTATAATTTTAGCTTTGTCTCAATTGGGGTCATACTATTTCTTAGATGATAATGGTGTGTTTTCATTTAATAGTTCAAAGTCAGAACAGAAAGCCAAATGGTATATTGAACCTTTGACGTATTTCAATGTGAAGGCTGAGGCGGAATTCAACGGAAAGTACTACTCCACAATATGTGTGCCGTTTGCTTTCACGTTGGGTGACAATGTGTTGAATGCTTTTGCTATCAAAGGCATTGGTGAAGATGGTATGTTGGAGACGGAAGTCGTGGCTGCTAATGGAGAGACTGTGCCCGCAGGGACACCAGTGTTGTTGGAATGCAGCTCGAATGTAGCTTCAGAGTGTAAACTGCTATTGACTTCCGAGATTCCCGTATATTCTCCACTACAGGAAAAAGTGCAATATGCTCCAGCAGCTGCAACACCACTGAATGGTGGGCAGAGCAATTTGCTTCGAGGAACGTACTTTAAAAACGAAGATGCTCCTTTTGATTACCAATATAACAGAGAGGGGACCTCAACGACAGCTCAGATTACCCTTCAGCATTTCACCGCCCCCACCAACCCACAGAAGTACGTCATCGGCATTACTGAGTCGGGGAAGTTGGGATTCGTGAAGGCTGAGGGCACGGCGATGCCGGCTAACAAGGCTTGGCTGGAGTATGCGGGTACGGAAGAGCTGTGGCTGCCCTTCGAAGAGGAGGCAAAGCCGGGCGACGTGACGGGCGACGGCAATGTGGATATGGCAGATGCATTGGCCATCGTGGAGATCATCCTTGGGCAAGCTGTGGAGGGCGATGAGCACGATTATAACTTCAAGGCTGCTAATGTGAACGAGGACGAGGAAGGCAAAATCACCATCGCTGACGTGGTAGCCCTCCTGAGCAAGTATATCCTTCCTGTACCAAGTGAGGAGACTGCTAATGGCCCCTCTGCCACATTCATGATTGACCCCGGCATATAAGAGGAAGGTAATGATATGGTTGATGGCACAAGAAGCTTTCTGCGTCTTGTGCCATCAGTCATATCATCACCAATGAGGAATGCTTTTGTGCTCGTTTCACAAATAAAAGTGGGGAAATGTTTGGTGGAGAAGGAAATAATTCGTAACTTTGCATCGCACAATAAGTGTTGCACCAAAGGTGTTACACCAAAAGCGAAATGAAAATATGGCCAAGAAAAGAACAAGAAAAGTTGAGAATCCCTTTATTTATGAGGGATATGAGAGCCCAGACTATTTCTGCGACCGTATCGAAGATTCGGAAAAACTGATTTCTCACCTTCGAAATGGCAGGAATGTGACACTTGTTTCGCCAAGAAAAATAGGGAAAACAGGACTGATTAAGCATGTCTTTTACCAGATTGGTCATTCTGATACTGATGCTATCTGTATCTACACAGACATCTTCCATACCCAAAACCTGCATGATTTTGTCCAGACACTGGGTAAGGCCGTCATTCAGGAACAGCTGCTAGCCAAGCGCACCGCAGTGAACAAGATACTGAAATTCTTTAGTATGTGGCGGCCGACGATCAGCATAGACCCAATCACAGGCACTCCAACCGTGTCACTCAGCATTGAGCGGACACAGCCAGAGCATACTCTGGAGACCATCTTCAGCTATCTGCGTGACTGTGGAAAGGAAGTTTTCATTGCAATTGACGAGTTTCAGACCATCTGTGACTATCCTGAGAAAGGTACGGAAGCATTGTTGCGTTCGTACATTCAGTTCATTCACAACATACATTTCATCTTCTCTGGCAGCAAGCAACATCTGATGTATGAAATGTTCGGGTCGCCGAAGCGGCCTTTCTATCAAAGTACTGCCATCATGAGCCTAGACCCCTTGCACGAAGAAATCTATTATGATTTTGCCGCTCATTTCTTCAGTAATAAGGGTGGCAGTCTCTCGGAGCAAGTTTTTCATAGTCTATATCAGCGATTCAGCGGGCATACGTGGTATATGCAGTCAGTTCTCAATCGCCTATATGAGCGCGAAAGAAACGTTACAGAGGAGCAACAGGTGAAAGATGCTATTCAAGTCATCCTTGCGGACAAGACCGATCAGTACAGCATGCTCATGACTTTCCTGAGTGATAACCAGCGACGTCTGCTCAAAGCACTGGCGACGGAAGGTGTCGTCGTTCAGCCTCTGTCTAATGCCTTTATCCAGAAATATGAACTACCAAGCAGTAGCAGCGTCAAGAAAGCCTTGACTGTGCTGGTGGATAAAGACCTTGTTTATCATGCGACAGAGGGGTATGTCGTCTACGATCGTTTCTTCGACTTATGGCTGAGACGGTTATAGTTGTGATTCAGAAAAACAAAGTGGGCAGAGAGTTTCGGCGCTTCTGTGCCATTTCGCTTTTCATCCGCTCGATGGCGGCCTTGAAGAAGAAGTGGACGAGATGCATGTCAGTACCCTCTTTGCGTATCTGCTTCAGGGCAGTGATATAGGCAGCACGGTCCTTCAGTTGGATGATCAACAGGGGATGGCCGGCCCTGAGGAGGATGAAGTTGGAGAGCAGGCGGCCTGTGCGGCCGTTGCCGTCGCGGAAAGGATGGAGATATTCGAAATAGCCGTGCCATTTTGCTGCAACTACCAGAGGGTGATGCCCGTCGCTGAGTGCTCGCTCTGTGGAGGCCATCAGCTGCGGCACACGGGCTATCAGCCTCTCATGCTCACCAAAGACGGTGTCACCTGCTGCCATGTCTTCGATGGTGTATTCGCCTGCGACGGCACTGGGTGCGCGATAGCTGAGTGTGTGCTCTGTCACCAGACGGTTTACCTCTTTCAGAAATGTTTCGTCGAAAGGATTGTCCAGATGGCTCGCCATATAGTCGAAAGCCCGGAAGTGGTCGGCCATCTCAGTACATTCCAGCAGCGAGCGACCTACGGGAATCATCGCCATCCCCTGCTCACGGAGGATACGTGTGTCATCGACGGTAAAGGAGTTGCCCTCAATGGCACAGGAATGAGCAGAGAACAGAATCTCATTGTATTCCATCCACTGACTTTTCCCCATCCTGCTAGATACCTTCAGCTGATACTCCTGCCGGATGCGCTCGTATTCCTCTAGGCGGCGCTCCTGCCTGGAGACGCGACTGTGGCGAGGTGCTCGACAATATCTGTGCCCAGGACCTGTACCACTGGATGGCTGGCAACATGATACGCTATTCGAGCGTGGATAGCAACTGGGATGAGCTGCCAGTGGACCAGCATGAGCTGATAGGCCTCTGTGCTCCCAGACCGATTTTCATCTCTGTGGGTGCCGTGACGGAGTCGGAGCAGTGGTGCGACATGAACGGCACTTTTATCAGTGCAGCCAAGGCTTCTGAGATCTATGAGTTCCTGGGACTGAAAGGCCTTGGCACAGATCTCTTCCCTGGTGTGGGCCGGCTGCTGGAGGGTGACATCACGTTCCGTCAGCATCCTGGTGGCCACGAAGCGGGTGACAACTGGGGGTATTTCCTCGACTTCTTCGACAAGTACGTCAACAAGAGATAACACCGTTTTGGGGAGGCTCACAAGTGGGTCTCCCTGCTTTTTTTCGCATAAAAAGCTATCATTTTCTTTAAAAAAAGTCGTTTTGTTCAAAATAGACCACGTTTTGTTCAAAATAGACCACGCAGTTTGCGATTTTTTTGCTAACTTTGCAGGCGATAAATAGAATTAATGTGTACGCAGAGTGCACGGAACTTGCGATATTAATAAAAAATGATAGTAAATATGAGAACCAGAACAATTATCTTGACGTGCATGCTTGTCCTAGGGACGGGCATCACTGCCCAGGCCTCGCCCCTGAAGGCCGAAGCATCACGCTATGCTGCTGCGAGCGTGCCGACATTGTCGGTTAATGACTTTGAAAGTGATAAACAGGCCCTTTATGAACAATTGGAAAAAGTGCTGAAAAGTATTACTGCCGTAGAAAACGAACTCATCTCACTTGTCATCCCTAAGAGTGAAAGTGTTTGGGATCAGTTGGCACAGGCGAAGGCTGAATATGCCTATTGCAAGGACATATTGGATGCTGCCGACAGTGAGGCGAGACTTACGGAGGTAAACGCTGCGATTGCGAGTCTTCAAGTGATGGTAGCTAAGCTCCAGACCTATGCCATAGTTCTTGAACAAGACTTGCTTGATAAGCCTATCGTATTTGCCGATGCTACAGCGAAGTTGATCTGTATAAATTCGTTGCACGCAGATCAGAACAATGATGGGGAAGTGAGTAGGCGGGAGGCCTCTATGGTGACCTCCTCCTCCATCGGCACCTGTTTCCAAGGTTGTGACATGACATCGTTTGATGAGTTTCAGTATTTTACGGGTGTGACGAGCATTCCTGAATATGCATTTTTTTCCTGTGGTTCACTTACGACAATCACCCTGCCGAATAGCGTCAAAACCATTGGTGCGAATACCTTTGGCTTATGCTCCCAGCTTCAGACGTTGAAGATGGGCTCCAAGGTGGAGAGCATCGGAAACTTTGCTTTTTCGGATATCCCCTCTGGCACTATTGATCTCACCATCGATTGTGTGCCTGGCAATCCCGTCATTTCCGACGTGCTTAAAGGGCTCTCTGCACTGAAGAGCGTGACGCTTGGTGACGGCATCACGGAAATCGGTGAGAAAGCATTCTTTGGTTGCGGTGGTTTGAAGTCGGTTTCTATGACTACGAGCGTTCAGACTATTGGCTCGAATGCTTTCGGCAATACTGCTGATGAATTATCTTTCCAGATTGATGCTTCGTCAGGTTCAAAAACCATTGCCGACAACCTCTTCAAGGGCATCAGAATGAAGTCTGTCACCCTCGACGATGCCATCACTGGAATTGGCGTCAGTGCCTTCCAGAATTGCAGTGAACTGACCGAGGTTCGTATCCCCTCGCATGTGTTCGTCATCAAAGAGGCCGCCTTCAAGGAGTGTACTCATTTGAATAAAGTCACCATGAGCACCACTCTAGAATTCATCGAAGGGGAAGCCTTCACAAATAATCTTGACATGACCTTCTACATTGAGCCGACAGCGACGAAGACGACGATTGGCGGAAAATATAGTGACGGAACATCCATCACGCCTTTTGTTAATTCTTTGGGCCTTGTGGCTGTTGAGGTCATGGAGGGAGTAACGGCTATCGAGAAAAGTGCCTTCTCTTCCAGTCAAAGCATTTGGAAAGTCACGCTGCCCAGCACGGTGACGGAAATCGGAGAAAGCGGTTTCTCAGGTAGCCATCTTCTGCAGGAGATTGTCTTGAACAATGGGCTAGAGAGGATAGGATGGTGCGCATTCAAAGAGTGTGTGAACCTGCATTCCGTTGCCATTCCTGCCAGTGTGAACTATATCGAGAATGGTGCTTTCCAGGATTGCACCAGTCTTGTAGAAGCAAACCTTCCTGCTGGCTTGGAGTTTGTGGGTGCTCAGCTGTTCCAGAATACTCAGTTGAGGAAGATTACCATTCCTGCCAGCGTGACCAAGATCTGGGATGATGCGTTTAAGGTGGCGCTTGATGAAGACAATTGCGGTTGGCTCAGAGAAGTGACGCTGGAGCAGGATGATCCCTCCAAGATTGAAATATCCGGCGATCCGTTCCTCACTCCCCATTCTAAGATCAATCTTAACGTGCCGTTCTGGTCGGTAGATGCATATCGTACTGACTCCTATTGGGGGGACTTCAATATTGTTTCGTCAGCAATGTTCACCGTCGACAATATGGTGTATTGGGTGAATCCGAATACGGACGTTCCCTTCGCCATCCTGCAGCATCCAGTCGACAAGTTGCTGACTGCGGGTGAGGTGACTATTCCTGCAGAGATCACTGTTCATGGGCAGACCTTCCAGGTGACAGATATTGCCGGTAATGCCTTTAAGGACTGTTCGAACCTGACGGGCATCAAGCTGAATACTGCGTTAGAGAGTGTCACACCAGGTGCCTTCGATGGTTTGCAAGATATAGTCATCACCATCAATCCCTATGGCGACCAGACCACTGTCAAGCCCAATTTGTTCAAGGATTACTCTGCTACAGGCTCCTTCACGGTAGTCCTGGGCGAAGGAATCACGAAGGTGGGCGATAGGGCATTTAATAATTGCCAAAATCTGAAGGCCTTGTATCTCCCTGCTAGCTTGGAGAGCTTTGGCGAATTTGCCTTTACACAGGTTAACAACTTGATGGATGTATACGTCAAGTGGGAGAGTCCGCTAGACATACCTTACAGCGATGGGGATCCGTTCTTCAATGGCAATCTTAATTCTGGCGAAAAGATTCGCCTGCATGTGCCCATCGGCAAGTACTCTACCTATACGAGTCATCCTTATTGGGGCAAGTATTTCGACATTCCTAACGACAACGACTGGGTGGGTGACTTCGTATATTCTCCAGTGGCGAATGCGGATCATGAACTGATGGTGCTCCGATATGCAGGCCAACCCAGTGGCTCCGAGGTCATGGCCGTCATCCCTGAAACCGTGGAGAAGAATGGCATTACCTATCGGGTGACGGAAGTCGGAGGGGATATCTTCGCAAACTTGCCTACCTACAATTATGTGAACAACGTTTACCTTACGATCCCCGAGAGCGTGAACAAAGTCAATGGCGAGGCGTTCAAATGGTGTAAGAACATAACTGTTATCGTAAAGTGGCAGGAGCCTCTCGCACTTTATGGGTTATCCTTTGATGATCCGCAAATGCAATGTGAAAGTCACAAACTGCTGGTTCCTGTGGGTACGATGAGTAAGTATGAGTTTAGTGACTGGAGTCCGTTTGGGATGTTCGAAGAGTACATCACTTTCGCCGACAGCAAGGTAGAGGAAATCTGCCTGAGCAACTTGGATGGACAGCCGAGTGGACCTAAAGACGGAGTGGTGTCGGACTACGAAGCCAGGACGGCTGAGACCCTCCCGAACGTAGATTGGTTTGCTTGGACAAAGATTAAGTCCTTTGATGAGTTGAAGTATTTCACCAATCTGACCACTATTGTGGATTATGCATTCTCTCATTGCGACAAGCTGGAGCGCATCACTATCCCACGTAGCGTGACACAGATGGGACGAGATGCCTTCTGGTTCTGTTCATCGCTGAAGACAGTCACGGTGGAATGGGACACTCCTATTGATGTCGATCTCGACAGCAGCAACGACCCGTTCCCCTCGAAGGATGGCATCACCCTCTTTGTGCCTGAGGGTAAGAAGTCCGCTTATCAGAGCCACCTCTATTGGCGGCAGTTCTTCGTCGCTGAGGCTCTCGATGGCGATGCCGACGGCAGTGGTCAGTTGACCATCGATGATGCTCTGGCTATTGTGAATTATATCCTTGGACAGCCGTCGGATGGTTTCGTCGAGGCAAACGCCGATGTGAACGGCGACGGCAAGATCACCATTGCTGATGCCGTGAGTCTCGTGAACATGATCCTCAATTGACATCATGTTTATCCACAGAGGACACAGAAGTAAAAGCTGTGTCCTCTGTGCTTTCTGCGCGAGGAGAAGGACTTCCTATCTTATTTTTATGCGGAAAAATTTGGTTGCCCCGTCTTTTTTGCTTACTTTTGCATTCAAATTAGAAAAACCGGGACAAGCAAATGGATTCTGAACACATAGCAGCACTGCGAGAGGCCATAGAGAAGGCGGTGGACAGGAAGATGCAGACGCCGAAGGACTTCGATTTCCTGAGTGAGAGCATCTTCGAGAAGATTGGTGAGCGCGTCAGTCCCACTACCCTGAAGCGCCTTTGGGGCTATCTGTCCGAGCCCACCATCCCAAGACTCTCTACGCTCAACATACTGGCTCAGTTCGTGGGCTATGCCGGCTGGACGGCATTCTGCGAAGAAGGAAAAGGCGAGGAAACGCCTCTTTCGCCTATACAGCCTGACAGCGAACGGTCCAGGCAGCGACGTGCCTGGAAGAAGATTGCGTTCGTCGGCGGCTTACTGGCCGTCGTTGTAGCCATTGTCTCGGGACTCGTCATCTTTGGTCGCTCGGCCAAGGCGCAGGATCCCTACATCCTGAAGATGGGGCAACGCTTCAGCACCCCTCATGAGTACCTGAAACTCTTTGGCATCATCGCCACCGACACCCTTTGGGGAAGACCTGTTCCACATCATGAACGGATGTGTGTCTGGACACCCGAATACCGCAACCAGCATTGGCACAACTATGGCGACTCCGCCCTGATGATGCCCACCATCACCGAGCACTGGGAGCCCGAAGAATATACAGCTGACCCAGAGCTCATTGTTGCGCGCAATAAAGACCACTATTGGAACTATAAGCTTATCAACGAGCTGCGCATCACCTTCATGAAAGGTCTCGTCGATTCCTCTTACGTCTTCCTGGGCATCTATCGCATGTCCATTGCACAGAGCGACACCGTCAACTGTGTCTGGGAGCGCATCGCCGACCAGTGCGACCTCACGAACCTCGACTACTTGGAGCAGCTCCGCAATTGATAAAAACCGTTAAAACCGTGGCCATTAGTCCAAATGGACTGAAATGGACTAGCAAAAGGACTGAAATGGACTAATCCATTCTTCCCTTTTTTTGTAACTTTGCACGCGCAATAAAAACTGTTATGACTATAAAAACCGTACAATTTACACATCCGGGGGGACAGCATTCTTTGAATCACATCGAAAAAAAGAGGGGAATCAAAGAGTGGAACACAGGCGAACACGCCCGGAAATTCCTCATTGCCGACGGTCAATATGTCATCGGCAACAAACTTTCTACGCCTAAAGACTTATTATTCTGGGGCGAATGGGAGCCTTGTTCTTCCATCAAAAAAACATTTAAGCCTGCCGACAGAATCCTCTTTCCAACTTACCTGCATTCGCCATTTCTTCAATTAGACAAAAGGGGAAATGTAGTGAAGAAAAAATCCAATTTGAATACAACAACTAACCTAAAAGGATGTTCTACAAGTTGCTCAAAGACCTGTAGTCCTTTCCAAAATACAGATCCGTTTGTATTTGGTGACTGTTTCTTCTATAGTCTATGCAAGCAAAGACATTTTTCCTGCTTACGAAATCTAGATGTAGGCAGCATCATTCTGTTCGGATCAACTATTTCCGCAAAAAGAGGCGGGCCATACTTCGCGCTCGATACTGTATTTGTGGTAGGAGAAAAACGGCATTATACAGAAAAAACGGCTCAAAAAGACCTGGATGGTTTCATTCCCCAGTATTATGATGAAATAATGGGATTTGACACAAAAAACACGGAACCGCTAGTCTGCTATAAAGGAGCTTCATTCAACAATCCTGTGAACGGAATGTATAGCTTCGTTCCTTGTAAACCTTACGATGAGATTGGGTTTGATGGATTCAAGAGAGCAGAATTGAGAAATGCCGATTTTGCTTCTATAGCTATTCCTCCATTCAATCAAAGAAAAAAGAATCCAGTGTATATTTCAAACAACCTCAACTCTTCCCCCAATATCATCATATCCGATTTAGCTCACAACAAGATGGTATGGGACAGAATATGCCAGATTTTGGACTCACAGAACTACAAACAAGGGTTACGGTTCAGGTACAATGTAAAAATAGAACAATAAAGGGAAATCATTATGAAGAAACTACTAACTATAGCTTTTTTGCTATGCACGTATATGCAGGCTGCTGCGGATACTGCTACAGATGCCTATGGAAGGGAATGGGATTATACTTTATATGACGCTGTTGGTGGAAAAATTGCCACAGATGTCAGACCGCATGACATGAGCACTGTCTCTGGCAGTGTAACTGTTCCTGCAACATTACTTGGATACGAGGTGAAGAGTCTTATGGCTGGCGCGTTCATACATTGTACTGCGCTTACTAGCGTATCTATCCTCGCTAGTTTAAATGCGATTAGTTATAATGCCTTCCAAGGCTGTACAGGTTTGAAGTATGTTTCTATTCCTTCTAGCGTGACTACTATCAACTCTGGGGCTTTCTCGGGTTGTTACAACCTTTCCTCTATTACTATTCCTAGTAATGTAACAAGTATTAGCAGTACCGCTTTCGAAGGATGTACCTGGTTGACGAGCGTGACCATTAATAGTAATTCTATTATGCTTAATTATGACTCCAGCAAATCCTTAAAAGATGTCTTTGGTAGTCAAGTATTGCATTATTATATTGGTGGGAATGTAACGAAAATTGGTGATCGCGCGTTCTACGGCTGCTCAAGAATGAGTAGTGTTGAAATCAATTCAAGCATCGAGGAGATTGGCTTTAAGGCATTTTATAATTGCTCAAGCTTGACAAGCATCTCTATCCCCTCAAGTACAAATCAAATAGGAGATAATGCTTTTTTCGGCTGTTCTAATCTGACGAGCGTAACCATTAATAGCAATCATATTCTGTCAAATTATTCTACTAACGAAATATTCGGTAGTCAAGTGACACAATATAGTATAGGAAACAGTGTGAAAAGCATTGGTTCTACTGCATTTAATGGCTGCATAGGACTAAATAGTATTGTGATTCCCTCGAGTGTGACGAGCATCGCCTCTGGGGCATTCTCTGGTTGCCTTAACCTGTCGAGTGTCTCCATTAATAGCAATGATTTGTTATCCGGATCATATAACTCGGGGTATTCTTTTAAGAATATATTTGGTAGCCAAGTGACCCAATATAGTATTGGTAATGGTGTGACAAGTATTGGTTCTTCGGCTTTTTACGGCTGTTCGAGCCTAAAAACAATTCATCTTCCCTCGACTGTGGCAAGCATCGGCACGAAGGCTTTCTATGGCTGTTCCAGCTTAACCACTTTAGAAATTCCAGAATCTGTAACAACAATCAATAGTCAAGTGTTCGAAGGTTGTTCTAGCTTGGCGAGTATAGATATACTGTCAATGGTTGAGTCTATTGGTGACTATGCTTTTCGTGGTTGCAATAGTCTTAATAGTATTGAGATTCCTTCTAGCGTGAGGAACATTGGTTCTGGAGCATTTTCTGGCTGTTCCGGTTTGGCAAGTTTTGTAGTAGGAGCAAAGGTTCCAATTGCTGTTACAGAAAGTATGTTAGAGTATGATTATCGCACTCATGTAACGCTTTTTGTTCTTCCAGGATGTGCAGAGACATATCATACTGCTGATGTTTGGAAAGATTTTGGGGAAATTTCTGATTCATTCGTGTTTTTTGCAGATCGAAAGGTAAAAGCCTTGTGCTTGACTAATTGGGATACAGATGGCGACAGAGTGCTAACCGTAGACGAGGCATCGGCTGTGAGTGGGTTGGGAGATGTATTCAGTGGACACACTGAGATAAAGTCCTTTGATGAGTTACAATATTTTGTTGGATTGACATCTATCGACAACGCTGCTTTTTCTGGTTGCACACACCTGACTTCCATCGTTGCTCCCAATAGCGTAACAAGCATAGGTAATTCCGCATTTCAGGACTGTTTTAGTTTGACAAGTATAACTATTCCTTCTAGTGTAACAATCATTGGTTCTGACGCATTCGAGGACTGCTCTGGGCTGACGAAAGTGATAGTTCCAGACATTTCTGCATGGTGCAATATCAATTTTCAAAATGCTGCTGCCAATCCTTTATCTATTGCCCAGCATCTTTATAGTGATGATGACACTGAGATCTTGGATCTGATGATTCCCGATAACGTGACTAATATCTGTGGCTCCGCATTCCAGAATTGTTCTAGTTTGACGAGTGTGACAATTCCTTCAAGCATAACAGCTATTGGTGCCAGCGCATTCCAAGGCTGCTCTGGCCTGAAAAAAGTGATAGTTCCAGATATTGCCTCATGGTGTAATATCACTTTTGAAAACAGTTCTGCTAATCCTTTAAGTATCGCACGTCATCTTTATGCTGATGAAAACACAGAAATTACAAGACTTGAAATTCCTGAAAGTGTTACGAACATCGCCCCCTATGCTTTCCTCTGGTGTAAAGGTCTGAATTATATTTCCATCCCCAATAGCGTGACCAGCATTGGAGAATCCGCTTTCTTTAGCTGTGATAATCTTGAAAAACTTGCTGTTCATTGGGAAACACCTCTTACTGTTAATTCAAATGTGTTTCCTATTCGTGCTTATATCACACTGTTTGTACCTTTGGGCAGTAAGGATGCCTATGCGGCAGATGAAGTATGGAAAGGATTCAAGAACATCATAGAGTACACGGGGCAAAGTAGAATAATTACCTTTGCCGATGCCAATGTGAAGGCTCTTTGCGTGCAGAACTGGGACTTCGATAGCGATGGTGAACTTAGCGAGGAGGAGGCTGCTGCCGTAACGAACCTTGGCGAAGTATTTAAGGGTAGCAGAATTACCACTTTTGAAGAGTTACAGTATTTTACGGGATTGACAAGCCTTCACTCCGCTGCTTTCCAGAATAGCAATTTGACCAAGGTAATCATCCCGAACACTGTAACAACAATTGAAAATGCTTTCTGGCAGTGTGGTAGCCTAACATCAGTTGTTATCCCAAAAAGTGTAACAAGCATCAGTGGTACCGCATTCTATCAATGCAATAAACTGTTTAGTGTTACCGTAAAATGGGAGGTTCCTCTTGCCATCCCAGAATATTTGTTTACTAATCGCACCAATGCCACTCTTTATGTACCTGCTGGTTATACACCTGCTTACAAAACTGCTGACTACTGGAAAGATTTTTATAAAATCGTAGGAGTGGGACCATTGCCTGGTGACCTAAATAGTGATGGGGTGCTGGACGATACTGATTTAGCGGCTCTGACAAATCTTATCCTGACAAACCAATATAATGCTTCTGCCGACTTGAACAACGACGGTAAGGTAAATGGTATTGATTATGTACTGTTGGTAAAGGTAATATTGAGCTTCACATCAAATTAAAAAGGATCTTATATGAAAAAGTTCTTAATAATAGCTATTATGCATTGCTTGTTCTTGCAGGCAGTGGCTTATACGTATTTGGATAATAATGGTATTAGATGGCAATTCACCTGGATTGGAGATCCTGGTGCGGAAAATATTCAGTTCTATGAATATCCAAATCTTTCATACTCCACCAATATAAAGATTCCTGAGGAAGTGTACGTTTCCGGGGGTTATTGGCCCGTAGTGAGCATTGCTGAGTCTGCTTTCAAAAATTACACTTTGATGACAGGCGTAACAATTCCCAGTAGTATGGAGAAAATTGGTGCGTCAGCATTCTATGGATGTACTGGGCTAACGAGTGTAACCATTCCTTTGAAAGTAAGTGAAATAGGCACCTCAGCATTCCGTGGATGTTCTGGACTGTCCACAGTGACTATCAATAGCA
>ODAI011096335.1_pt1 | contig 14770 bp, 15 predicted proteins | sample 1539321 | NCBI WGS metagenome assembly ODAI01 (sample SAMN02144231, study PRJEB22623) | gut metagenome | biome: sheep rumen | host: Ovis aries | place: New Zealand
CTTGGAATTTCCCTCCTTATGGCGATACAGACATCTGTTTGGCTTGGGAATTTGCTTTATGATTTCACAGAGTGTTTAATTTAATGAATAAAGAATCATGACGAAAGAAGAAATACAGTCCAAAAGAGAAGAAATACTTGCAGAAGTACTATCATCACCGTATTTGAAGGATATTCCTTATAAACTGATTGAGTCTGACGAGGTGCCAAACACCCCACTCATGCGCAATTTCCTGTACACATTTGAGTTTTGCCGTCGTCGTTATATAGAAGAATCAAACTTCGATGAACTTGTTGGCTATGATTTCGACAATGACAAATTCCTCTTCCTCCTTCGTCACAATTTCGGTATCGGAGTAAATCACGATGCTGACTGGACGCTCGAGAGCATGAAGGAACTGATGCTCTATATCGAGGCAGAAACGAAACCAGAGTACAGAGAGATGCTGATAGTTGAGATGGAGAACTATGATAGAATGAGACAGGAACTCTTAGACCTGTTTGTATTCTGCAACAAGCAGAAGAAGTTGCACTTTGACAGCAATCCTGCCTTTACGGATATAGATTATCGTGAGTTGAACCAGCATCTTTACAACGATTACCACATCTATCTCTCAGCAGCAGATCGTCGTACGCTGAATACGGTGGGCAGTATGATTAATCATATCATCTATCGCCTAAAAGATGGCAATGGTCGTTTGTAATTGAAACAAAATCCAGTCCGTGATATGCGAAAAGTGAGTAATTGCTTTGCCGATTCAGAATTATTCCCTATCTTTGCCACAAAATAATTACTAAAAAACGGATAAAACTATGGCTTTGTTCAGAATTACAGTTACAAAGAAGGTCCGTACTAATGGCATTGTCCTCGACCCAGGTATGCAGGTCGAGGTTGTCACACAATCCTACAATGACCCTGTTCACACGAATGGTGGTAAGGTCGTGGCTGATGCTTTCATGCGTATCTATGGAGTGGATATCAAGAAGGCTGGCGCTTTGAATGGAATATATTTAGATGTTAAACGAATTGGATAAAGAGAAACATTATGGATAAAGTCATTTGGAAAAGATGTCCTGAATGTGGAGAGTGGTGCTCTGCAGAAAAGAAAGGACCGATGGGTAGAATTGGTAGACTCTTTACAAAAAATGAAGATATTCTATCAGATGATTTTGCGAAAGGATTTGGTTTGTTTGGTCAAAAAGGTTTAGGCCGCGTAGTAGGTAAGGCTATAAACTATTCTGCAAACATATTTAGCATCCCTGGCGAGGCAATCGATGGTGATAAATATAAATTCTATTGCAAGTGTGGCAACACTTGGGGTACTGATGATGAATCTACTGACCAAAGCGATGGTTATAAATTATATAAGGAATGTATGATGCTTTATGATTCATATGTTTCTGTCGGGACTAAAACGAAACCGGAGATTGAAAAATTTGTCAATCAAATAACAACGCTCATTAATCAGATGGACGAATTTCCATATATGTTTGATTATGAATCAATGTTATACGATTTATATGCATCCGTACAATATTTCTATTTGCATAATAGTGATAAAGCTATAGAAGGCATTAATCATTCCTTGGATATATGCCCAGAGGACACAAACGCGTTAGCACTCCGAGGTGTGTTTAGGACAGTTTTACAAAAACCAATAGAGAAATATAAAAAGCTTCAAGACATAATAAAATTCAAGGAATCTGAAAAGGATTCATTTTTTTTGAGTAAGTCAGAATTTGAAACAGAATTGAATAACGCTGCAGAAAGATATGCAGATGTGTTTTTACAAATTCCTAAAACAGAGAGGAAGTTCTTGGTAATTGATGATGAACTTAGATACTTACCAGATAGTTTCATGGTTTTGAGTCGCTCTATGTTAGATTCTCTTGAAAGTGTTGGACTTGAATTTCCTAATGGATATGCAAGCGAGAAAGCACTTTACATTTGCCATCCTTACAAAACTAACATGTATTTAGATGCTGAAAATTACAAAGATGAATTGTTTTATGATCAGCTAAATGAACTAATTGAAGTCTTACAATGTCTTGGTGCTAAACAGATAGAATTTACAGATCTCAAAACAAATGAAACAACTATAAAAAAGGAAACAGATATAAATGCTCAGATTGAAGGCGGCAAAAAAGGAATAGGTAGAGGTAAAATAGATGGGACATATAATCATGCAAATGAGTACTATGAAATAAAGAAGCAGGAATTATTTCATAGCCGCCATTTCCCTCTGAAACCAAATGATTATCCTTATGTTTATGAGGGGAGTGTTTGGTTTAAGCACATTTCAGAGTGGCAATCTATGTCTAGGATAAGACTTAGAGGAGAAGAAAAATACACCATACACCTTTCTTCCTCAAAAGACAAGCTTATAAAAGAAAATGAACAACTAAAGTTAAAAGCGGATTTCGAATATCTTCTTGCAAAAGGGGATTTAGAAGGAGCATGTACTTTAAATTTTGAAAGGCAAGAAAAATCGAATCATGAGTGGGTAATAAATGTTGAATACTATCCTCTAGAAGAATATCACAAGAATAGTAATATTGTGATACAAGAGGATAATATTCTTCCAAACACTATAGTGTCAGCTAAAAAAAGAAATATAGTTACTTGGATAATGGGTGGTATTATCCTTATTTTAATAATTGCTTTACTTTTTGTGCTATTGTGAAAACTTATGAATAAAATATTATAAACGCATTTGCTTTATGAAAGATATTAAATTTGTGATAAGAATTCTGCAATCCCCAACATCTAAATTAATTCGAGAGATTGAAATGAACGAGTTAATAGAGGGGCAAGTTAATAATGATGAAACAATTAAACGATATCTCACGAAAAACATCAATTTATTTGATGAAAATGTGGAATATTTTGCGGCAATAATAAGAAATGCCAATAATGATGAGATCGTTCGTAAGCAGTTTAAAAATAGAGATGGAGAAATTGTATTTACATGATTATTAGTCACAATCAAGAAACGCATTACTAATTATATATATCTTGACACCTAATATTCTCTTTATACAAATAATGGAAGGAAAAGTAAAACAAATAAAACGCTCAGAATGCTATGTCGGAAATCAGGCATATCAGCACAGTCATGATTTGAATGATATTCGTATGACGTGCCTTTATGCAGAAACGTATGAGGGACATCAAGTGCTAATTGATGAGGCAGATGTGCTTCACCATTATGGGAGGCGAAGATTCTCAGAAAATCTTGTTGCCGAATTGAATTCCGCATTACACAACAAATTGGTGCAATATGAGAAGAATAAAGAAGGTGATTACTGCCTTATGGGAGGAATTGACAAATATTTAGCCAATGCAGACATCAACTCTTAACTTTCCACGCAATGCCCGAAGGGTGTATACAGCCGTTAAACACGTATTCGAGACTCGCACCAGATTCAGTAATATCAAGTGCGACGATACCCATTTTTTCGTAGAGGCACGTAGGGGATGGTTTATCTCACCGATGTCAGAGAATGTGAAGATTAAAGTAGTTGCAACAGGAACAGAGCAGAGCCAGGTAATTATTGAGTCAAGTTCACGTTCTGTCATCAACCTTCTAAACATTGGTGCTAACAAGAAGAATGTTACTAACCTATCCGACTTTATCCAAAACGAAGTATGGAAGTTGGTAAGTGATGCAGAGATAAAACTACAAATATAAAATCAATCGAGGGACGGACACAATTTGTCTGCCCCTTATTGTATCTTTGCAGCCGATAAGTAAGAAACGTGATTATGGAGCAGAATATTGAGTACGCAAAGTTTTTGGGCGTGAAGGTGTTTTCGAACAAGTATTACAGCATTCATGTGATGCTGTTCGAACATGGTATGGCTAGAGTTGGGATGCGATATAAAAAAAGGAAGAACTGGGGGAAACTCTGGTGTAATTTCTTGTGCTTTGATGAATGTAGGCGTGAATCTGTGTACGACACTTGGGACTGTCTGCATTACTTACAAATGGACAAAACGGCTCGCAGATGGTTCCGCAAGGTGCTGCATCCGTGTTTTGAAAAATTTCTGATGCCCAATGGCATCATCAGTTCTGAAATTGCGGAAGTAGTTGAGGCCAAAGAGCGGCAACAGCAAGAGGTCTATAGGTTGCCTCGTATGGAAGAAGAGGAAGATCGGGTGTTATGGTGGATGTATAATAAGTGATGAAGATATGAAGCTACAAGAGTTGTTAAGGAAATGCGACTTCGACAAGATGTTTGAGTACATCGTCAAGTTTGATTCCAAATCGGAAGGAAGCAGGTTCTCCTATCTGGTTGCATACGAACTGCTGTGCGATATGGAGGCAGAAGAGGGTAGAGAATACGACATCGTACCTAATCCATACGCAAAGGAGTCAGAAGGGCCGGCATCGGAAATAACCGTCTGGTGCTCTGACCTGGAGGGCTGCAACTGGCAGAAGGCGTTAGGGGCTGAGATGAACTTTTGCCCTGAGGCAGAGCAGGTGCCGTTGGATATGATTGCTGGCATTTGCCTTTGGCATATCACGTTCTATGGTTTCAATCCTGATGAAGAAGAGGAAACTTTCAATCGTATGGGAGAAGAGGAATCTTCAGAGGATGGCCCTGCTTATATGGTAGATATATTAAGCGAAGAAACCAGGGCCTTGCGGCCTGACCTTGTGAAACTGGGACATAAGGAATACGAAAAGCAGTTTCGGATTTATAGAAAGGCTTATATGAAGGAACTGACAGACCACGCTGAGCAAGGAGATATGTATGGGCAGTTCTTCCTAGCAGAAGAATACAAAAGGGGTGTACATAAAAGATTCATCAATTTGAAGAAGGCGTTTCCTCTTTATCTGGCTTCTGCTGAGCAGGGGTTGTATAGGGCACAGGTGATGTTGGCTTTCTGCTATGAGTATGGTCTTGGGGCGGAGGTTGACTTGGATAAGGCAAGAGACATGTTCAAGCAGGCAGGACAGTCTGAGAAAGGTCATGGTAAACCAGAGGAACATCTGGCCATGCTTGAGGTGAACGAAGAGAATTACGATGAGGCTCTGCGTTGGTTTAAGGAGGCGCAAAGAAAGGGGAATCGTACTGTCAAATCGTATATCTGGTATTTAGAGAAGAAATTGAACTAAGATTGTAACTCTAAACTAACAGCAGAAAAACTATCGCTACTAAAAGAAAGCAACAAATCAAAATAAAGGAACGAACATTTTGTAATCTGAAGGATTCTTCCTATATTTGCACAAAAATATACCAATATGTCGAAACTGAAGAAATGTCTCTATCTGATCAATCTCATGGAGCGAAAGGGGGCGATGACCCTGAAAGAGATAAATGACTGCTATGAGTATTCATCACTTTATGAAGGTGACGAGTTCCTGCCTCGTACATTCCTGAGATATAGAGAATACATCGAAGAGACTTTCCCTTGTTATATCGATTTTAATCAACGAACGGGTAAGTATGAGTTGCACCGTCATCAGGCTCTATATGGTGAGGATGATTCGCTTTATGACTATTTGCTGTCAGCCTATCATATCGAGGGAATGACAGAACTGGCCCTGAAACATCGTGATAAGATTATGCTGACAGAAGCACCAACAGGCGTGGAGTTTGTTCAGATTATCTTGGAAGCTATTGATAAGAAAAGAGGAATTGAATGTGATTATTATTCGTTCAATAAAAAGACGAATAAACATCATGTGCTGATTCCGTATTTTATGCGTACATGGGAACAACGTTGGTATTTGGTTGCAGAACCAGAAACCCACCCAGGAGAGTTGTCTGTGTATGCCTTAGAGCGTATGGAGGATGTGGACCTCACGGACAAGAAAATGACTCCTTCATTAAAGATTATGGCTGAAGACTATTTTGATGGCAGTTTTGGCGTTAACCACTCTGACAACCAAAAGCCTGAGGTGATTCGCATTAAGGTGTATGGTGCTCAGGTAGGGTATATAAGGGCTCTCCCTATTCATGAATCACAGAATGAAATAGAGATAACAGAAGAATGGAGCATCTTTGAATATAGGCTGGTTCCCTGCTTTAATTTCTATCAGCAGTTGCTTTGGCACAGGGAAAGACTGGAGGTGTTGGAACCTCTCCATGTCAGGGATGAAATGAAGAAAACGATAGAGAAGATGTTGGAACATTACAGTACACAACGAAAGCCTTAATGAAAGTGTCTCTCAGGAGTTAGATAAAGGCATCTGTGGGGGTGAAAGAAATCTTCCCTGAAAGCAAATTGGCTCCAAGTTACAAGTATAGGACTAATTGGATTACATTCTACAAGTGACGAACTGCGATAAAATGCAGAGAGAATAACGATATACGGAATAAAAACATTAACTTTGCAAACGAAACGAGATATATGAGAAAACAGAATAAGGAAATAGAAATCAGTGAGCCGCGTTTGGTGAAGTCTCACGACGTGAAGTTAGATGCTGAGTATGCAGAATGGATAGCAGAGGTAAAGCATCGCTATCGCTCTGCTCAGGTGAAGGCTGCTGTCAAGGTGAATGGCGAGAAACTGTTGTTCAACTGGCAGATGGGGCGTGACCTTGTGCAGAAGAAAGCTGAGGAGCGTTGGGGTGCTGGTGTTGTGGAGCAAGTAAGTTTGGACTTAAGACGGGAATTCCCCCAAGAAGACGGATTCTCTGCTCGTAACCTGCACTATATGAAGCAATGGTATTTGTACTATACCACGGAAGCTTCTAAATTGCAACGACCCATTGCAGAAATTGTCCTCATGACTGGTATCGAAGTAAAATCTGCAAAATTGCAACGACCCGTTGCAGAATTGAAGGAAGAAAAACTCCAACGCCCCATTGGAGAATTAGTGAAACAGCCTGTTTCAGAAACAGAGAACTATCCCAACGATGAGTTTCCTCTCCCCTTTGCACTCGTCCCTTGGGGTCAGCACATTGAGATTATCACACGGAGTGAAAGCCTTGAAGAGGCATTGTTTTATATGCAGCATGTAATTGAGAAAGGATTAAGCAGAACAGCACTTGTCAACTGTTATAAGGCTCATCTCTATGACCATCAGGGCAAGATTGTAAACAACTTCTCAACGTATCTGCCAGAGCCACAAAGCCATTTGGTGCAGGAGGTGCTAAAAGAGAATTATGATTTCGGTTTCGCTACTGTTGACCATGAGCCGTTTGAGGAACGAGAATTGGAAGATGCCCTTACCAGCGATGTTACGAACCTTTTATTGGAAATGGGAACTGGCTTTGCTTTCATGGGTAGACAGAGAGAAATCATCGTAGGAGGTCGCTCACGGAAGATAGACTTGCTATTCTATCATGTCCGCCTTCGTTGCTATATAGCGTGCGAGATCAAAGTTAAGCCATTCGAGCCAGAGTTTACGGGTAAGCTTAACTATTATGTCAGTGCCGTTGACGAATTGGTTAAAGCACCTGATGACAACCCTACCATTGGGCTTCTGATCTGTTCCGATATGGATAAGACCGATGTTCAATGGTCATTCCGTGGAATTACGACTCCAATGGGAGTTGCCACATACAATAATATCCGTATTAAAGATGTATTACCTACCCAAGAGCAACTAAAAGAACGTATGGAACTGCTACAGAAGGAGATTAGAGCTACTAAGCGACTGATGAAAAAATCAAGTGAATAATTGGTAAAGCATTTGGCTCTTTCAAAGAATCATGGGGACGGTTCTGCTGATCCATTTTACCAGAGTTATTCGGAGGCATAATGTTTGTGTCAACAAACAATAGAACCTGCATTAAAACGTTATTGGAGATATGGCAAAAAAGGAAAACAACGAATTAGAGAAAAGGAATCAAGCATTCTTGATTTACCAAGATGAAAACGGAATTGCTCGGGTTAATGTGCGATTCGAGGGTGAAGATGTATGGCTCAATGTGGAGCAGATGATGGAACTGTTTGATGCTTCACAGCAGGATGTTAGCTATCACATCAATCAAATATATGCCGAGTGTGAGCAAGACCCAGAACGAACTCACAAAAAATTTTTGTTAGTTCGGCAGGAGGGCAATAGAAGCGTCCGTAGAAACATGAGCCACTACAATCTGGATATGATTATTGCTGTGCCTATAAGGTTACTCACGCTCTCTATTTAGATATGGGCAGAGGTTGGAACTATGCCAGGTATCGGGATAAAGGCGGTAAGGTGAAAGAGATTTTCCCTGAAAGCAAGTTGGCTCCGAGTTACAAGTATAGAACCAATTGGATAACCTTCTATAAGTGACGAATAGAGATGAAATGAAAAGAGAATAACAATTATACGGAATAAAATCAGTAATTTTGCAAGCGATTAATATGGAACAGAAACAAATAACAGCGACGTATGCTGAGGCAGTAAAGGCTATCAAGGAAGCAATATTGGAGAGTCGCTATCGTGCAGCACGGTTAGTAAACAAGGAAGTGTTGGCTCTTTACTATGCTATTGGTGGGTATATTTCCGCCGAAAGCAGAGCAGCAAGATGGGGCAGCAATGCTATTGGTACCATCTCAGAATTGCTGCAACAGGAACTGCCTGGGCTAAGAGGTTTTTCTGAGACCAGCATCAAACGTATGCGTATCTTCTACGAGGCATGGTGCTGCATGTTCGAAAATCGTCCATTGTCAGCGGACGATTTACAGAGTAGCATCATTCCTGTAGGTGACAAAGGGCATATCGAAATTCGTCCATTGACAACGGACGAATTACCTCCAGAGACATTAGATGCCTTTCTAAATCATGGGGATTTCTGCTGATTATGTTTGAAAAACATTAGAATAGGAATAACACGTTATGTAAATATGGAAAAACGTAAAGAAATAAGAAATAGTACCGCTGAGTTCCTTATCTTTCAGATAGAAGGAAAGGAACAAGGGATAGAGGTGTACTATAAGGACAAAACGGTGTGGTGTACCCAGAAGGCGATGGGTATGTTGTTCGACTGTACCTCTGATAATATAAGTGTACATTTGCAGAACATCTATGATACGGATGAGCTGAAAAAAGAGGCAACTACCGAGAAAATTTCGGTAGTTCGACGTGAAGGTAACAGGGATGTCAACCGTACACTCCAGTTCTATAACCTCGATGCCATCATCAGTGTGGGGTATCGCGTCAATAGCATCCGGGCTACTCAGTTCCGCCAATGGGCCACAAGTGTACTGCGTGAATATGCCATTCGTGGCTATGTGCTGGATAGAAAACGTATGGAGAACGGAACGTTCTTGGATGAGGACTACTTTGAACACCTGTTAGCAGAAATACGTGAGATCCGACTGTCTGAGCGACGGTTCTATCAGAAACTGACGGACATCTATGCGACAGCAATTGATTATAATCGTGATGCGCCAACGACAAGACTCTTCTTTAAAATGATGCAAAACAAGATGCACTATGCCGTACATGGACGCACAGCCGCAGAGTTAATAGTGGAGCGTGCTGATGCTGAACAGGAGCACATGGGGTTGACGACCTGGGAGAATGCACCAGACGGAAAGATTGTCAAGACGGATGTATCGATAGCCAAGAACTATCTAAAAGAGATGGAACTGGCAGACATGGGGCAGTTGGTGAATGGTGTACTGGAATTGGCAGAGCGAATGGCTAAGCGCCATATCCCGATGACAATGGAGGACTGGGCCAAACAGATTGATACCATCTTGGCGGCTGGTGGTAATGAAGTGCTGCAAACGGCAGGTTCTGTAACAGCTGAAGAGGCCAAGGAACATGCCGAGACAGAATTTGAAAAGTACCGCATCGTTCAAGATCGTTTGTTCCAGAGCGACTTTGACAAGTATTTGGGTGAATTACCTTTTGAAGGTGAGTAAGATTCCTGTATGCAACATGCCATTACGGTAGAGGGACGTAGCCTAATACGCACTTTCCTGGCAGGTGCCAAAGAAATTGGGGTCGGTTCCGGGTGATTCACTTTTTGCGTCATTTCTTTTGTGAATTCCTTTCTTTTTTGTACTTTTGCACAATGAATCTGTAAAAATGGTATAATGCCTCGTCGTCTTCGCGAACATAGTGTAACAGGAATATATCATGTAATGCTTCGTGGTATTAACCGTCAGGACATTTTTGAGTGCCCTGATGACTATTTTTTGTTTATGCGTATTCTTGAGCACTTGGTGTGCAGACATGATGCGGTTGGAGGGGTACTTCCACCGTTATGTACGATATATGCATACTGCCTGATGAACAATCACGTTCATCTCCTAATTCGTGAGCGTGAAGAGAACATCAGTGAGATAATGAAACGGATTGGCGTTTCTTATGTCCGCTATTATAATGGTAAGTACGAGCGGAAGGGACCTTTGTTTGAAGACCGTTTTCGTAGTGAGGCAGTCAATTCGATTGAGTATTTTGTGACACTGCTTCGTTATATTCACCAGAATCCTGTGAAGTCTGGTCTTGTTAAGGAGGTTCGTGACTATCAGTGGAGCAGTTGGCCGGAATATGAAGGGGAGTCGGGACACCCAGTGATTTGTGATATTTATTCGGTACTGAAACGGCTTAATGCGGAGAACGTGTATGAGTGGGTTACAATGCCTGTGAATGAGGATTTTATTCTCGATGTCGATTCTAAAACAAATTCTGTTATCACGGACGATGAGTTGAAATCGTATATTGTTGAGATGACAGGCTTGCTAACATCTCAAGACATCTCTACGCTACCGAAGCCGGAGCGAAATAGAATTCTTAAAGACTTGTGCAATTATGGTGCCAGTGTCAGGCAGATAGCTCGTGTCACAGGTGTCGCATATGGGGTAGTATATAGGATAAATGCCAAACGTTGAAAAGTGGATCATCGGAACCGACCCCAATTTTTCCATTGACCAGTTTGACTTTGCTGTGAGGGAATACTTCTAAGGGCGTCGAATTGGCCGACTCTAATGCCGACCGACCAGCACCTTCTTTCCACCTTTTATATATATACCAGGCTGGAGACGACCGCTACCAATGCGGCGGCCTTTTAGGTCGTAGATGGCATCAGAGGGGGCAACGGCTGCCTGCACCGGCTCCACATCGGTAACGATGGACCGGTGGCGCAGGGCCGAGCGGACGGCATACCAGGCAGGCTTGCGGCCCAGCTGGGCGGTGTAGAGCAATGGGTTAGAGCCGCTTCGCCACGAGTCGTTGTCCTTGATGCCCCAGATGACCATCGACGGGCAGTTGGCGTTGTTAAGCATGATGTCGGTGACGACGCGGTAGTTGCGGGCCTGCTCCTCCAGGTCCTTGGCCGACGTGGAGCCGACACCCATGTCCAGTTCGGTGACGATGCACTTCAGTCCGTCGTCGCCAAAGCGACGGATGGTGCGTTCGAGCTTCACCGAGTCGACGTCGCCCACGGAGAAGTGGCACTGCAGACCGACGCCGTCGATGGGGATGCCATGCTGCTGCAGGCGTTTCACGATGTTATAGAATGCCACCGCCTTGGCCTTGCCCTGCATCTCTACGTCGTAGTCGTTCAGGTAGAGCAGGGCCGTCGGGTCGGCCTGGCGGGCGTAGACGAATGCCGAGTCGATGTAGTCGTCGCCGATGGCCCGCTGCCAGACGTTCTGGCGCAGGGTGTAGGCATCGGGGTTGGTGCGGATGACCGACTGGTCATCGTCCAAGCACTCGTTCACCACGTCCCATTCCGTAACCTTGCCCTTAAAATGCTGCATCACGCTGGTGATGTGGTTCTTCATCAGTTCCAGGGCTTGCTGGCGCGTCCAGCCCTTGTCGTTTTTCTTGCCGTCGCTACTCAGCCACTCCGGCTGCTGCTGGTGCCAGACGAGGCAGTGGCCACGCATGGCCATCTTGTTGCGCTGGGCGAAGCTCACCAAGCCGTCGGCACTGCCGAAGCTGAACTGTCCCTGCTGCGGCTGCAGGGCGTCCATCTTCATTTCGTTCTCGGCCAAGAGCATGTTGAACTGCTTGCCGCCCTCCTCCATATTGCCTTTCCACGACGAAACGGCCACGCCGATGTTCTTGCCGTTCCGTTCGGCGTAGTAGCGCAGGGTATGGGTGTCGGTCTGGTCGGCTATGCCGTCGTCGTAGTAGGGTCCCATCGTCGATTCGGTGGGCTCTGGATTAACAGGATTGCCCGGGTCGTCGGGGCTGTCAGGAGACGCCAGTGAGACGAGGCGGAGGACGACGCTATAGCCATCGCCGTCGGCACGTTCGTCAATGGCCCATGTGTAACGCCCGGGCTGATGGAGCTGGAAGTGCCAGTCGCCGGTCTGAGAGGTCTTACCGTGGGCGGTGAGTATCGTCAGTTCGTCGCCGACCTGCATACCGTCGAGCTCGCCGACGAGCGACAGCTCAATGATGGGCATCGCGTCGCTCGTTTGGAAGTCCTGCGTCTGGTTAAAGTACCTAACGTCGCCGCTCACGTCTATCCGGTCGTGCTCGGTTGCCGAGATGACCTTGAAGCGCAGCCGCGAGGCGGGGCGCACGTAGAGGTGGGCCTGGCGCGAGGTTGTGGCATAGTTGCGCAGGGTCAGCGTGCCCGTCGTAATATCGACCATGTCGTTGCTGCGCACGAAGTCGCCCGGTTCCACCGTGCCGTAGTTGTCGACGGTACCGCCGATGCTGCCCGTCCCGCCGAGCACGCCGTCCTCGAAGACGTAGGCCACCGGTTCGGTGGCTGTGGGCCGTGCACCGAGGGCCCCCCGCAGCTTCTTCTGCTCGGCCTCTGCCCGGTCGTTGGCTATCTGCACACGGCCCTCCATGATGCGGAGTGCCGCCGAGAGGTAGTTCTGGTTGCCGGTGATGCGGTAGGTGCCCTTGCCCTCCTTAATGATGCCCAGGGGGTGGGTATCGCTGTAGTCGGGCGGTGCTATGGTGCCCGCCAGGGTGGCGTCGGTGTTCAGGCTGCCCACGAGGAAGTAGGCCGCCCGCGTGTTCTTCTTCATGTAGCCGATGATGCTTGAGCCGGCTTCGGTCTGCAGCTCGCCGAGGCGGAAGCCCGCCCCTGCCGTGTTGGCCTCGCAGCACATCGTGGCACCGTCGTGCAGTGTAATGCGGTTGGTCTGCATCGACGTGTTCACCTTGCCCGACTTGATGGCATCGGCCACGTTCTCAGGCGAGAACGACTTGCCGCCGTGGGCCAGCACCACTCCGTAGAAGCCCGCCGAGGGCGAGTTCTCCTTGAAGGGGTAGACGTGGATGTCGCCCCGGTAACCAGTCCAGTTAGGCCAGGCGGCACCCTTGGCAGTCCCTAAGTAGCAGCGCTCGCCACCGGCATAGAGGTTCAGCAGTCCGCTGCCGTTGATGGCCGACGAGAAATAGCAGTAGCGGGCCATCTTCACGTTGACGGTCTTCGAAGCCGGCAGCGAAATGGTCTTGTCGTAACTCACGTAGTTCGACGAGGTGTTATTACCACTGATGTCGATGGTTTCTTCGGTCTGGGCCGTGGCCGACAACGTTGCCATGAGCGCAAATAGCAGAGTCAGTTTTTTCATCCTTATTCTTTTTTCGTGCAAAGGTAACACTTTTATCCCATTCGGAAGCCACTTGGCGGCCGCAAAGTGACAAAATCATAAACATAGGAGACAATATGAAAACGCCGTTTCTCGCGGATTGACTAACTTTGCATCCAGTAATGACTAACATCTAAAAACCATTTATCACGATGAAAAGAATCTTTTTACAGCTGGCGCTGCTCCTGGGCGTGACGACAGGATGGGCGCAGAATCCGTACCTGCCGCTGTGGGAGCACGTGCCCGACGGCGAACCCCGCGTGTTTGAGGACCCCGACAACCCCGGCCGCCTGAGGGCCTACATCATCGGCTCGCACGACGTGAACTACTCCGCCTACTGCGGTCCCGACATCCGTATGTGGTCGGCACCCGTCGAGGATCTGTCGCAGTGGCGCGACGAGGGGCCGATCTTCACCTGGTTCGTCGACGGACAGTGGGACACGATGTTCGCCCCCGACCTCGTCGAGGTGAAGGACAAGAAGAGCGGCAAGAAGACCTACTGGCTCTACCCCCACAGCCGTGGCTGGCGCCGCACGCCGATGGTGTGTAAGGGCGACCGCCCCGACGGGCCGTTCACTCCCGTCAACCTGACCGAGGACGGCCGCCAGTGTCTGCCCGGCTCGATTATCGACTTCGACCCCTCGGTGTTCATCGAGAACATTACCGACAAGAAGGACAAGGACTACGACATCGGCTACCGCGCCTACGTGTTCTACGGTTTCCAGCACTCGACGGCTGTTGAGCTCGATCAGAAGACCATGTACTCGAAGCGCGAGGGCACCGAGCCCATCGACCCGTTCATCCCGGCCAGCAGTCGCGACGGCAAGCTGCTCGACAAGGAGGGCTCCGAGTATAAAGCCCTATACAAAGGTCAGAACCCGCTCGACTTCAACTTCTTCGAGGCCAGCAGCATCCGTCAGGTGGGCAACAAGTACGTCATGGTATTCTCGGGCTACTCGGGCAAGGAGTATGGCCTGGACAACACCAACAGCGCCCTGCGCTACGCCTTCGGCGACTCGCCCCTCGGCCCGTGGCGCTCGGGCGGCGTGCTGGTCGACTCGCGTGGCGTCGTGCCCAACGAGGACGGCTCGAAGCTCATCACCACCAACTTCGCCCACAACACCCACGGCTCCATTGAGCAGATCAACGGCCAGTGGTACGTCTTCTACCACCGTCCGCCGCGCGGCTTCGGCAACGCCCGCCAGTCGATGGTGGCTCCGGTTAAGATTACGTGGGACAAGAAGCCCGTGGCCAAGGGCGGCGTGGTCAAGATAACGGGCTACGACCCCTACACGAAGGGCAACGTCTGGACGGCC
>ODAI012726275.1_pt1 | contig 14768 bp, 7 predicted proteins | sample 1539321 | NCBI WGS metagenome assembly ODAI01 (sample SAMN02144231, study PRJEB22623) | gut metagenome | biome: sheep rumen | host: Ovis aries | place: New Zealand
AGACCATCCTGCTTCCTGCCACGACGAAAGAGGTTAGAATAGACGGAGAAGTGAGATTCCTGGAAACCTACGTTTAGGTTTGCCCACCCCGCATCCACTGAATGAATAAGCCTGTTAGTTGAAAGAATTGCATTGTTCAAGCGAAAAAGCCTATCTTTGCATTCAAAAATTAACATTTAGCCATTATGAAAAAGTTTTTCACTTTGCTATTATCCATTCTATTAGCAGGAGCAGCAAGCGCTCAGACCATGAACGTTCAGGTGGGCAACGTCACTTATCAGTTCCCATCGGCACAGGCGGGAGAGATGGTCTACAACGACGGCACCACCCTGACCGTCATGAACAAAGTTTTCACGCTGACCGACATCTCACAAATCTATTTCGATGAGACGGAAGTGACCAATAACACCGTAGGCATTGCCTACAATGGCACAACAGCAAGCGTCACCGTGGCTGGCAACGTGGCCCAGTACGTGACGCCCACCATCAGCGGTGCCCACGTCACCATTGCCCAGAGCAACACCGATGCCGTTGATGGCGACGAGATCACCTACGAGCTCAGTGGCACCAGCACCGACGGCGAGTTCGCCCTCAGCGGTTCCTACAAGTGCACCGTCTCGCTGGCCGGCCTGACGCTGACCAATCCCAGCGGCGCAGCTATCAACATCACCAACAAGAAGCGCATCCAGATCAGTGCGAAGAGCGGCACGGAGAACACCCTTTCCGACTGTTCCAACGGCTCGCAGAAGGCTTGCATCTACAGCAAGGGACAAATCCAGCTGCAAGGCAAGGGCACGCTGAACGTCTATGGCAACACCGACCACGCCATCAAGAGCGGCGACTACATCAGCGTGAAGAACCTGACGCTGAACATCCTCTCAGCCGTGGGCGACGGCATCAACTGCAACGGCTACTTCCAGATGAAGAGCGGCACGGTGACCATCAGCGGCGTAGGCGATGACGGCATCCAGGCCGACCTCGACGGCACGACCTCAACGGGCGAGACCACCGACCATGAGGACGAGGACTCAGGCAATGTCTACATCGAGGGCGGCACGCTCACGGCCACCATCTCAGCCGCAGCTGCCAAGGGCATCAAGGCCGAGGGCGACCTGCAGGTGCTCGACGGCACGCTGAACATCACCACCAGCGGCAAGTACGCCTACGATGACGACGACAAGGAATACAAGAGCAGCGTAGCCCTCAAGACCGACGGCAACATGGCCATCAGCGGCGGCACCGTAACGCTCAAGTCATCGGGCACGGGCGGCAAGGGCATCAAGGCCGACGGCACGCTCACCGTCAGCGACGGCACCCTGTCGGCTACGGCCTCCGGCAGTCAGTATAAGTATAGCAGCAGCATGACGGCATCGCCCAAGGCCATCAAGAGCGATGGGTCCATGACCTTCAGTGGCGGCACCACATACGCCAAGTCGGCCTACCACGAGGGCATAGAGTCGAAGAGCACGCTCACCGTCTCGGGTGGCTACGTCTACGCCGAGGCCAGCGACGATGCCATCAACTCGGCCAGCCACATGACCATCAGCGGTGGCTACGTGATGGCCAACAGCAGTGGCAACGACGGCATGGATGCCAACGGCAACATGTACATCCAGGGCGGTAACGTATTCGCCGTGGCATCGTCGCAGCCCGAAGTGGGCCTGGATGCCAACACCGAGAGCCGCTACAAACTCTACATCACCGGCGGCAACGTGGTGGCCATCGGCGGATTCGAGAATGGTTCCAGCATCTCCAACGGCACTGCCAAGCAACTCTCCTCGGCCAGTTCGTACAAGGGCAAGTGGCTCGCCCTCTACAACGGTTCCGACCTGGCCTTCGCCTTCAAGGTTCCCTCCAACAGCAGGATGGGCTCTTCCATCGCTGTCTATACCACTGGCACTCCGGCCATGAAGTCGGGCGTCACTGGCAGTGGCACCAGCTTCTGGAGCGGCTACGGCTACTCCTCATGCTCCGGCGGCAGCAGCGTCACCCTCTCCACCTATTCGGGAGGCCAAGGTGGCGGCGGCGGCGGTGGCGGCCGCTGGTGGTAATCGCCTATTTACAAAAAAGAGGCTATGTCGAAATGAACGACATAGCCTCTTTTTTTTATAATTTCTGCATGGTAACGGTGTAGGAGCCGCCCGCTCGGGTCTGGAGGTCGTATTCGTAGACCTTGGGTGCGGCAGAGGGCGTGAAGTCGGTCAGTTTAGGCGACCGCAGCGGTTCCTTCACGTCGGCCGGTTGCATGAAGGCATTCGGACACGGACCCGAGGCCGGCTTCAGTCCTTTGCCCTTCAGGGGAACGTAGGAGCGCAGGCGCAGGGTGCCACCGATGGTGGAGTGCACCGTGGCCTTGCTGAGTTTGCCTCCTTGCCAATCGATGTCCACGACGAATCCGCCGCGGGCCCGCAGTCCGCTCACCCGTCCCTCGTTCCACATATCGGGCAGGGCGGGCAGCAGGTGCAGTGCGCCGTCGTGGCTCTGGACGAGCATCTCGCAGATGCCGGCCGTGCAACCGAAGTTTCCATCAATCTGGAAAGGCGGATGGGCATCGAAGAGGTTGGGATAGGTGCGTCCGTCGGGATACTGTCGCGTCTTGCTGTCGTCGGGCAGCAGTTTCAGCATGTTGGAGATGATGCGGAAGGCATGGTTGCCGTCGAGCATGCGGGCCCAGAAGTTTATCTTCCATCCCAGGCTCCAGCCCGTGGCCTGGTCGCCGCGCTGGCGCAGGGTGTTGGCTGCGGCCGTGTAGAGTTCAGGCGAGCGGAAGGGCGAAATCTGGTTCGAGGGATAGAGTCCGTAGAGGTGCGATATGTGGCGGTGCTCGTCCTTAGGGTCGTCGCCGTCGATGAGCCATTCCTGCAACTGTCCGTACTGTCCTATCTGCATGGGCGGAAGTTTAGTGAGCTGGTCCTGGAGCGCAGAGGCCTGCGACTCGTAGCCCAATATCTTGGCCGCTTTGGCGGTTTGCGAGAGCACGTCGAAGACTATCTGGTTGTCCATGGTGGAACCGGCGGTGACGTTGGTGCGCTTGCCCACGGGCCCATGTTCGGGCGATACGGTGGGCACCGTCACCAGCCATCCTGCAGCCTGCCGGATGGCTCCCGTCTCGGGATAGGTCTGCATGTAGTCCGTCAGGAATTCGGCTGCACCCTTCATGACGGGATAATACTCCTGGAGGAAAGCCCTGTCGCCCGTGAAGAGATAGTGCTGCCAGATGTGTGTGGTCAGCCATGCGCCACCCGTCGGGAAGACGCCCCAGGGTGTGCCGTCTACGGGTCCGCAGATGCGCCAGAGGTCGGTGTTGTGGTGGGCCACCCATCCGTTGCAGCCATACATCTGTCTGGCCGTCTGCCGGCCCGCCTGGCTCAGGTCGCTGATCATCGTGAACAGGGGCATCTGCGTCTCGGCCAGGTTGCCGATGAGGGCGGGCCAGTAGTTCATCTCGGCATTGATGTTGATGGTGTACTTCGAGTCCCATGGGGCATTCATCTTGTCGTTCCACACGCCCTGCAGGTTGGCCGGTTGTCCGCCAGGCTGCGAGGAGGAGATGAGCAGATAGCGCCCGTATTGCATCATCAGCGACACCATGTCCATGTCCTTGCCTCCACTGAAGGCCGCCAAGCGCTGGTCGGTGGGCAGTGAGGATTTGTCGCTGGCCGGCAGCACGAGGCTGACGCGGTCGTACTGTTCGCGGTACTTCGCCTGGTGGCGAGCCAGCAGTTTCTTGTACGTCTGGTTCTTGATCTGAGCCAGTGCCTGAAGGTTTTTCTGTGTCGGATTGCCGCTGATGTCGCGGTAGTTTACGAAGTTGGTGGCTGCAGTGATGAAGACTGTGGCGGTGGTGGCATCGTCCACGCTCAGCGATTGTGCCTTGCGCTCCACTTCGCCGTCCGTCCTCACCATGATGCGGCACTCGGCTTTCAGTCCGCCCTTGATGCCCTCCTGGTCGACGCCCTTGACGATGGCCGTCAGCCCACGGCTTTCAGTTGTCACTTCCGAAGGCAGTTGGCTGGTGAAGTTCAGGTCGAAGTCCAGTTCGCCTTTCTTTCCGGCCTCGAGTTGCACCACGATGACGTTGTCGGCCATCGATGCAAAGACCGTGCGGGTGAATCTGACGCCGTCATGCACATAGGATGTGGTGGTGGTGGCGGTGCCCAGGTTCAGTTCGCGCCTGTAGTCGGTCACCTGCTTGTGTCCCAGGTTCAGCTTCAGGCTGCCCATGGGCAGGAAGCGCATGCCGTGAGGCCCGGGCACGAAGTAGCGGTCGAGGATGCGCTGTGCCTCCTCCTCGTGTCCCGAGAAGATGAGGTTGCGCACCTCCTGCAGGTGTTCCTTGCTCTCCTTGGGGTCGTTGTTGTATGGCGAGCCGCTCCAGAAGGTTTCTTCGTTCAGTTGTATTTCCTCCACGTCGGTGCCGCCGTAGACCATGGCCCCCATGTGGCTGTTGCCCACGGGCAGTGCCTCCAGCCAGTGCTCTGCCGGGCGCTGATACCACATTTTGTGTTGCTGTGCACTGGCCGTCGTGGCTGTGCCCAGCAGAATGATGAATGCTAATTGAAACTTTTTCATGGTTTTTTATCTGATTATTCTGAAAACTCTGAAAACTCTGAATATTCTGATTATTCCGATTATTTTGAGGACTCAGAGGCTACGCCTTTATTACGATGACAAAGCCCCCGCGCGGCTTGCAATGAACGGCGGTGGGCAGGGTGGTGCCTTGCCGGATGGTCCAGGGCGAATCGCCATGACTGCTGTCGAAGAAGGTGACGACGTGGTTGTGCTTCTTGGGCAGGAAGTCGAGCGACAGTTTCAGGTTGGCAGCCTCGTCGAGTCCGTTGATGCCGGCCACGTACCAGGTGGTGCCACTGCGGCGGGCCATGATGACCGACTTGCCGGGATAGCCGTCGACGAATCGCGTCTCGTCCCACACGCTGGGCAGCCGGGACAGGAACTGCTGCACCTGCTGGGGCTGCGCCAAGTAGCTCTCGGGGCGGTCGGCCAGATGCTGCAGTCCCGACTCGAAGAGTACCGTCAGGGCCAGTTCGTGGGCATGGGTGGTGATGTGGGGATGCTGCGAGTCGGAGAAGGTGCAAGGCGTGTAGTCCATGGGGCCCACGACGTTGCGCGTGAAGGGCAGCGTGGCATTGTGGCTGGCGGCGTGGTTGGTCAGGACGGGCAGGTTGTTGTACCATTCGGCGCCGTAGACGCCTTCGGTGGACATCAGGTTGGGGTAGGTGCGCTGCCATCCGCGGGGTATGGTGGCCCCGTGGAAGTTGACCAGCAGGTGGTGGCGTGCGGCGCACTCCAGGAGGTCGATGCAGTAGTCCATGGTTGCCTGTGTGTCGCCGGCGAAGAAGTCAATCTTCACGCCTGCCACGCCCAGTTTCTCGCACCAGGCAAACTCCTTTTCGCGGTCCTCGGGCTTGTTCAGCCGGTACTTGGGGCCTGGCGCCCCGTTGATCCAAGCCGTCGATGAGTTGTACCATATCATGGGCCGCACGCCCCGGTCGTGGGCATAGCGGATGGCGTCCTCTATGCTCTTGCCATCCTTCATCTCGTCCCATTCGGCATCGATGAGCATGTAGGGCAACTTCAGCGTGGCGGCCATGTCGATGTACTGCTTGATGATGTTGAGGTCGTTGGAGCCGTGGTTGTGGGCCCAGTATATCCAGGATACTACGCCCGGCATTATCCACTTCGTGTCCTTGGTACGGGAGGGTTCGGCCACGTCGGTCACCAGGGTCGACTCCACCACGTCGGCCAAGCGGCCTACGATGACCAGTCGCCAGGGGGTGTGCCACTGGCCGGAGAGGCGCAGCTCGTTCTTGTCGGGACAGACGCGGAAGAGGTCGGCCGACTGTTCGTTGCGCAGCGACGAGGCACTCTGTCGGCGCTCGATGTTGGCCTCGGTGATGAGGGCAAACACGCCGTCCGAGGGCTCCAGCAGGGCGGGATAGCCCCAGTGCTGGCGCCGGGCCTTGCCCGTTATGGACATGGGGAAGAATCCCTCGTAGGCCTCGCTCCACTCCTGCATCCAGCGGCGCGTGCCTTCGGGGATGCAGTAGGTGGTCTGTTCGCCCGTCAGCAATTCGTCCTGCAGTCCCTGCATTTCGTAGCGGAAGGCAATGCCGTCGTTGTAGAGGCGCATGACCAGTTGCACAGGCTTTCCACTCTGGTCGCGATAGTTGCAGGTGTATTCGCAGGCCTCGTTGGTCGGGCGCAGGCATTTGCCTGTCAGCATGGTGTACTTGGCCTTGATGCGGCGCGGCTTGGAGATGTCCTGCAGCCGCAGGCCCTGTCCCCTGGTCGATGTGGTGATGCCCACCTCGGGGATGTCCATCACGGTCTTGCCTTCGTAGCGGATGGTATATCCATGGTCGGTCGGTGTGAGGCTGATTTTGCCGTTGGGCGACTGCATGGTGTCGGGGGCGGCCCATGTGGCGAGGGCCAGGGCCAGGCCGAGTAGTGTTGAGAGTGTCCTTTTCATAGTGCGGTTTTTGTTCATAGTATGGTTGGGCCTCCAACCTTAGTATTGTCTGAGCTCCAACCTTAGTATTGTCGGGCCTCAAACCTTAGTAAGGTTGGAGGTGCAACCTTAGTATTGTCTGAGCTCAGGCGACGGGAGGCCTAAAAATTACTTACGGAACAACAGCGGTGCCATCTGGTAGAGACTGCGGCGCCAGGTCAGGAATTCGTGGGCCGTGCCCTCAGAGACGTAGCCTACGGCATTCAGTCCGGCAGCCTTCAGGGCCTCGGTGGACTGGCGGATGCCTTCGGGGTTCTCCTTGCTGCCGCAGCTCTGGAAGATGAGGCGCACCTGCGACTTGTCCTTGATGTCCTGGGGTTGGTACTGTCCGCCGCTGAGCAGGCCGTAGTAGCCGAACACCTCGGGGCGGCGCAGCGTGATGAGGCGTGTCTCGAATCCGCCCATCGAGAGGCCGGCCATGGCGCGGTTCCACTTGTCGGAGCGTGTGCGGAAGTGGCTGTCGACGTAGGGCACCAGTTCGTCCACGAGCACCTTCTCGAAGTCCTTGGCATCGAACTGGCGCAGGCCGCCGAAGCGTACGTCGTTGGTCATGCCGTAGGTCATGACGATGATGAAAGGTTCAATCTTGCCGTCGGCAATCAGGTTGTCCATGATGAGGTTGGCGTGTCCCTGGTTGCTCCAGGCCGTCTCGTCCTCGCCCCATCCGTGTTGCAGGTAGAGCACGGGATACTTTGCCTTGCGGTCCTTGTCGTAGGTGGGAGGTGTATAGACGAAGGCGCGGCGCACGGTGCCTGTGCTGGGCGAGGGGAAGAGTACCTGCTGGACATTGCCGTGGGGCACGTCGCGCAGGGCATAGAAGTCGCTGTCGTGGGCCGGTATCTCGATGCCGCTCTCCCAACGGCAAGAGCCGTAGTAGTTCATGGCTCCGGGGTCGTTGACGGTGGCACCGTCGATGGTCATGTGGTAGTAGTGGAAACCTTCGTCCATGGGGCCGGCCGTGGTGCCTTCCCACATGCCGTCGCGGGTCTTGTGCAGACGGGTGCCGCCCTGTCCGCCCAGTCCCAGGCTGACGACTACCGACTGTGCCTCGGGGGCATGGATGCGGAAGCGGGCATAGCCTTCGGAGTTGACCATGGGGTACTGCTGTCCGGGCTGGTTCTTCGACGACGGACGGAAGTCTTCCTTCACCTCGGGCTTCTTCTCCTCGGGGGCTATGACGATGCTCTCGGGGGCTGTCTTTTCCTTAATAATATTGTATACGCGCTTGGGTTTGTACTGGGAGTCGAAGGGCAGGGGATAGTTCTGTACGCCGAGCCACGAGTCGCGGTCGGAGAGGTTCCAGAAGGTGACGCAGTCCACCACGTCGCGATGGCGGCGCAGGGCGCGGAATACGCTGGCATACTGTCGCTCCTGCATCGTGCGGATGCGTTCGCTCACCTCCACGCCCTCGCGGCTGAACTGCAACTGTCCGCCCATCTCCTGATTGACGCGGATGTCCAGCTCCGTCATGTGGATGTGGCTGACTACCTGCTTGTAGAGCGACAGGGCCTTGTCCACTTCGTCCTCCGAGGGGCCGTAGATGTTGTAGTGGCCCTGCATGCCGATGCCGTCGATGGGCACTCCGTCGGCCTTCATGCGCTTTACCATCTCGTAGATGCGCTGGCTCTTGACTGGGTCGCACTCGTTGTAGTCGTTATAGAAGAGCAGTGCCTTGGGGTCGGCCTTGCGTGCGGCGCGGAAGGCTTCGCGGATGAAGTCGTCGCCTGCAATCTTGTAGAGACGGGACTGGCGGAAGGGGTCCTGCGCCTTGGGGTCGTCGGTGATGGCTTCGTTCACCACGTCCCAGCAGTAGACCACGTCCTTGTAGCGGGTGACGATGGCCTGGATGTGCTTTCTGATGCGCTCGAGCAGCACCTTCTTCGACACCTCCTTACCATCCTTGTCCACGTATATCCAGCGGCCTATCTGGTTGTGCCATACCAGGCAGTGGCCGCGCAACTTGATGCCCGTCTGCCGGCAGAAGTTGGCAATGCGGTCGGCGCGTGCCCAGTTGAACTGGCCCTCCTGGGGTTCGGTGGGTTCGGGCTTCATGTCGTTCTCGGCCGTCAGGCTGTTGAAGTCGCGTATGATGAGTCCCATCTGCTCGGGTGCGGTGACGTTGCGCTGGTTGACGGCCACGCCGATGAGGAAGTCGTCCTTGTAGGCATCCTTCAGTCCCTGCAGCGTCATGTCGCTCTGGAAGCCCATGAGCGACATCATCTTCTGTGCATATCGGCGGCCCAGGAGGCGATAGCCCTCGGCGTCGAAGTGCAGGCGGTCGGCCTGGTTGGTGCATCCCTCCGAGGAGATGACGTGGGCCGTCGGTATGGTCTGGGGCAGGGCATCAATCTGCTTGTTCATGGCCAGGCACTGGCCCTTGCCCTCGGCCTGCACCACCTCACCGGCCAGCAGGGGCACGTCTTCGGCCTTCAGACGGAGGTCGGCGAGCAGCTGGCGATAGACGGTGTTCACCTTGTTGGCCCATTCGGGGTCGCCCGTGTTCGACTCACCCTGGTGCAGCAGTATGCCGCGAATGACGCCCTTCTGCTGTGCCTTGCGGGCCAGTGTGACGAGTCGTTCGTAGGGATTGTTGTCGTACGCCTTCAGCATGTTCTTCATCCATCCCGGTGCCTCGTTCTGGATGTATTCGGCAGCCTTGTCCTTCATGAAACCCTCGATCTTGATGCCGCCGATGGCCACGTTGATGACACCGATGCGCAGGTAGTGGGGCAGGTCCTCGCTCAGCGTGCGGCCGAAGTAGTCGGCAGGCGTCAGTCCCGTGTTCTGTCGGCAGAGGGGCGGCGTGGCCGTGTACCACTCTCCCATCTTGCGTCCGCGTTCGGGGTCGTCCACGGCCGCCATCATCTGGAAGCGCTCGTTCACGCCCTCCAGGTCCTGTGCCTCGGGCTTGGCAGCGCCCTCCATGTTCGACTGCCCCAGGCAGAGGAAGATGTAGAAGTTCTTGTCGGGTCCGTCGCCGGCATTGCCCCGGCGCTGAGGCCGCTGTGCGGTTGCATCTACGAAAGGCAGCGCCACGAGCACGGCCAGCAATAAGGATTTCAGCATAGTTTTCATGTCTTTAAGTTTTTAGTGATAAGATTTCCTTGCAAAGTTACAATAAAATCAATAATCCCCACACGTGTGCAGGATTTATTTATGCAGATGTAACAATCGCAAAACAAATGGAGACATGAGTTGCGTAGTCTCTTTGTCTCGTTCGTATTAGGATTAAAAAGGTTTAGTTAGTTAGATAGGTTAGTTATTCGTGTGAAAAGGCTGGATGCATGGCATCTGGCCTTTTTGCGGTTTATGGCGGGGCGAGGAATAATATCTCAGCTTAATTTTGGACAAATGGGGAATATTTATTACTTTTGTCCGATGAACGGCTAAAAATGTGAGGCCGTGGAGAGATATGCAGCATCCTGTTTGTAGAGACATATTGCGTCAGTTGAACGGTTTGAGCCGAATCGTCGTCGCTGCAGTCCTGCTGTTGCTGGCCACAGCAACGCGGGCTGGCATAGTGGGCGAGGAGGACATGGTGAACCTGACCCTCAACGACGGACTGTCGGGCGAGACGGTGTACGGCGTGATGACCGACCACAACGGATATGTGTGGCTGGCCACCAGCGGTGGTGTCAGCGTGTACAACGGCAAGGGACTGAGCACTTTCAACATTCTGGACGAACAGGGACAGAGACTAACCGTCTACGACATTTGCGAGGTGGGCAACTGCCAGATATGGGCCGCCACGGAGGAGGGGCTATACTGCCTGCACCATGGCGAGAAAACTTTCAGGCGCATGCTGCCCGAGGTGGAGCATCCGACCTCGCTGATGGTGACGGGCGACACGCTCTACATCGGCAGCCAGCAGGGACTGCAGTTCTATGCAGGGGGCAAGTTGGAGCGGATAGACGTCGGCGTGAGCCGTAACGGACTGGACAACGTCGTGCGCCAGTATGCCAAGGGCGAAGACGGACGAATATGGTTCCTCAGCCGCCACGACCTCAACAGCTACGACCCACGCACCGGAAAGGTGACCCGCCATCAGTCCAGTCTGAGCGACATGACCCTGCTGCTGTCGCAGTTTGCCTATGCCGGGCAGGGGCGCTTCGTGGTGGGTACCAAGACCCACGGACTGTTTCTCTGCAACCTGGCGACCGGAACGACGGAGCACATAGACGGCGTAGGCAACACTGTCACCATGGTGCGGCGCAGTGGCGACGGCCATATCTGCGTGGCCTGCGACGGCACCGGAGCCTACCTGCTGGACGGCAAGACGCTGGCCATCAAGGAACAGTTCAACACCGAGGCCGAGCACTCCCACCGTCTGCCCTCGAACGGACTGTACTGCTACCATCGCGATGCCAACGGCGTCAATTGGTTTGGCTTTGTGCGCCACGGACTGGCCTACACCTACTACAGCGGCGACTTGTTCCGGGTGCTGCGGGTGGCGACGCCCGAGGGCGAGGTATTCACCACCGAGGGCATCAACGTGCGCACCTACTGCATTCAGGGCAACGACGGCATCATAGGAACACAGAACGGATTCTACTACGTCAACCTCAAGACCGGACATGCACAGTTCTACCGACCGGCCGACCTGGACGGCGGGCACATCGTCAACACCGTAGTGTGGTACGACGGCCTGTTCTACATCGGCACCTACGACGGCGGCGGCCTGCACACCTTCGACCCCCGGACCATGACGCTGAAGCCGCAGACCTTCTCCCCGCTTCTGGACCAGAAGTCGATAGGCGACCTGAAGGTGGGCCCCGACGGACGGCTGTGGATAGGATGCACCGACGGCCTGTTTGTGGTGGAAGGGGGCAAGATACAGCAGCACTTCACGGAACTGAACTCCCACATCACCGGCGGACTGATTCTGAGCATCACCTTCGATGCCTCGGGCAATGCCTGGCTCACAGGGGCCAACGGTTGCTCGCTCTACAGTGTGCGCAGCCGCGAGATTGTGGAGGCCTCGTTCCCAAAGGGATTCTTCAACCAACATCCCTGGATGCGCGGAGCCCAGGGCCACGATTCACTGGTCTTCATGCGCACCGGGCCGCAGACGTTCTATACCAACGAACAGATGACCGACTTCGGCGAACTGGAACTGCCCATAGCCTTTGCCGACAAATGGTGCCGCAGTTTCGTGGACGACATGCGAGGCCACTATCTGCTGACATCGGAGCGCGGCGTCTTCTGCTTCGACTATGACCTCAAGGAGATGATACACTTCGGCTATGGCGAGGGACTGCGGGGCGACATGATCAACGATATGGGCATGGACGCCGACGGCACCCTGTGGGTGGCCACTTCGCAGGGACTGTTCCATGCCAAGGTCAAGGACATCGGGGCATGGAGCTACCCAGGACAGTACCAGATAAAACTCTACTACATACGCCAGGGCAGCGACTTGCTCACGCCCTATGACGAATATACGGTGAACGAGACGCGCCGCATCACGCTGCATTGGAACTTCAGGTCGGAGGTGCTGCAGCTGAAGGCCACACTGCTGGACTACTCCAAACAGCGGGGGCGCCTCTACGAATATCGCTTGGACGACGGCGACTGGCAACTGCTCTCCGACGGCGAGGACATCGGCATCCGGCGCCTCTTCCTTGGGCGGCACCAACTGGAAATCCGACTGGCAGGAGCCGAAGAGACGGCATCGGTCTACGACATCAGTGTGATGCCCTCCTTCTGGGCCTTCTTCGAGTTGTTCCTGCTGGTGCTGGCAGTGTTGCAGCTGTTGCTCTGGTGGCACTATCGCAAGAACACGAAGGTGCTGCTCTCGGAGCGTAACGAGATGGAAGAGGCACTGATAGAGATGGCGCAGGAGGAGGCCCTGCTGGCCGAACAGCAGGAGGAGGCCGAGGAGGGCAGTGGCGGCAACAAATACCAGCAGGTGAAGATGACCGACGAGGAGTGTGCCGACATCGTCAGACGCATGCGCCAATATCTGGAAACCGAACAGGCCTATGTCAACTCCGACCTGAAGCGTGCCGACCTGGCCCGCGTGCTCCACGTGCCCGTTGCCAAGCTCAGCTACGTATTCTCCATGCACCTCAATGAGAACTATTATGAGTTTGTCAACCGCTACCGTCTGGAGCGCTTCAAACAGCTCATTGCAGAGGGGGCATACAAGCGTTTCACGCTGACGGCACTGAGCGAACAGTGCGGCTTCCGGAAGTCGTCTTTCTTCAGTACTTTCCGAAAGGTGGAAGGTATGACGCCAACGGAATATTTGAAGAAGCAAAATATCAAAATCGATATTTCGTGAGTGCGGAAAAGTTTTTTGAACGCACCATTAAGTTATTCATAACCAGTCTCCTAACTTATTTGGAGTTCCCGGAAACGCAGTTGGTGGCATTATAGAGCATAATATTTTTGAATTATGTTGTGTATATCATAATTTTGCTCTCGAGAAATCGAAAACAATCGCCTTGCAACTAACACTATCGAAAATGGAGACTAATACCATTACTGACCAGCAATCAGACCTTCTGGCTCGTGTCTATGTGCAGTATCTCGAGGAGTTGAAACTCTACTTCCTGGCCTATACACACAACGAAATGGAGGCCGAGGATTTTGTACACAATCTCTTCCTGAAGATGATGCGTTTGGACTTGATCGTAGAGTCCACCGTGCGCAATCTGCTTTTCACGACGGCCCATCGCATGATTATCGACGATGTCCGCCACCGCTTCTATGTGCGGCAGGCCGAAGTCCGGCTGAAGAATGGTATGGAACTGGCCTCGCCCACCGATGTCTACGACAAAATGGAGCGCGACCAGATTCTGAGTCTCGAGGAAAAGAAACTCAGCACGATGCCCACGAAGCGTGCCAGCGCATACCGCATGTGGCGCGATGAAAAGAGTATGAAGGAGATAGCCCTGGCCCTCAATATCAGCCAGCGCACCGCCGAGGCCCACGTCTATCGGGCCACGTGCGAGATGAAAGCATATATCCGTATGGCAATCTAATAAACACACCGCGAACATGAAAAGAAATCTTCTGACAACCATTGCATTGGCATTGTTCTGCATCCAGCCCATCGTGGCCGGACGCACCTTTGTGCATCCCGGCATATCCTACACCCAGGCCGAGTCGCGCTGCATGTTGCGCTGGAAACGTGAGGGCAGCAACCTGACATCCCTGAGCGGAAAAGGCTGGACGGGGGACTGGGCCTGCAGGGGCAGGGCGGCAGGGAGTGACAGAAAGGAGAGAAAGAGCGCCGGACGGAGCAAACTATGGGTGAGGTTCTGAGTCATGGATAGGGTGAATGGATTTATTTAGGAATGAAGTGAAGCGCAGCACCGCCGGAGGGTTGGAGGTTCAACTTTATGGAGCTGCCGCTCTTCACGGTTCGTCGTTCGCTTTTCACCTTCGAGGGGGTGTCGGCCGTGGGGTCGTCGTTGTAGATGCGGACCTCGTACTTGCCAGCGGGAAGGAAGTCGGTGCTGATGGTGACGGAGCGGCCTTGGGTATTGGTCATGGCTCCGACGAACCATTCCTGGCCCGAACGGCGGGCCTGCACAATGTACTCGCCGGGGATGCCGTCGAGGGCCAGACTCTCGTCGAACACCGTCGGACAATGGCGCCAGAATTGCAGTTCGTCGCCCTCCCAACCATTGGGGAAGGGAGTGTCGTACCAGAAGTAGAATTGCAAGGGACTGTAGTAGACGGCAGCCATGGCCAACTGGTGGCCTCGGGTGTTCTTGACGCGGGTATTGAAGTAGCAGAGTGTGTAGTCGGCCGGGCCGCAAAGATAGCGGGTGAAGGGGAGCAGTGTGTTGTGGGTGGCATCGGGCATCTCCTCGTTGCCGGCAATGCCCTCCTGGGTGAGCACGTTGGGATAGGTGCGGCTGAGGCCTGTGGGGCGATATTCGTCGTGGATGTCGACCATCAGATGGTGCTCGGCACACTTGGCCACGGCATCGTGCAGCCAGGTGCTCCACTGCTGGTTGCCAATCTGCACAAATCCGAACTTGATGCCGCTGATGCCCCACTGCCGATAGAGAGGCAGGAGTTCGTCGAGCTGGCGATAGAGGGCGCGCTGGTTGACATAAATCCACACGCCGATGCCCTGAGAACGGGCATACTGGCAGACCTCGGGCATGGTGAAGTCGCGCGTCGGGATGACCTGGCGTGCGTCGCTCGCGACCTTGCCTTCGGGGCCGTACCAACCGGCATCCAGCTCCACGTAGTCGAAGCCCATGGCCTTGCAGAAGTCGAT
>ODAI013310972.1_pt1 | contig 14767 bp, 12 predicted proteins | sample 1539321 | NCBI WGS metagenome assembly ODAI01 (sample SAMN02144231, study PRJEB22623) | gut metagenome | biome: sheep rumen | host: Ovis aries | place: New Zealand
AACTACAAAGTTACTGAAAATCAGCGACTTGACCAATTTTATTTAGTTAAGTTTTCATAAGTAATTCTTAATATAAGTTATTGATTTTGAAACGATTAAATATTAAATCAACGCACTATTGTATTATAGAATATGCCATTTTTTCTTTCGATCTTCGAGTGAAAAAATGATGTAAACGTTTCGCTGCAGAACGAGTTTTGTAATAACAATAAAGAAACATATAAGAAATCCGCAGAAATGAAGCTTTTTTTATCATGTTTCCACAATACATGCTTCTTGTCTTCTCCTATTTCATCAATTCAGAATTGAAGACAGATTTAATCTGCAGGAATTTATGATATACATATACTATTATATATCATAATAACACTTCATTATTATTATTTTTCTAAGCAAATACCTGAGAATTAAATACTTGAAAAATATATTCTTTCTATATCAATTTTAATTGATTATTCATTCAGTGTAAATATCAATCTAAATCAAATAGATAAATAATAAAAATAAAATTTTATATTATATAATATGGAATACTTTCCAAACAAATCTGTTTATAAGACCATCATGCACAGTGTCGGCTAGATTGTCAAGGCAAGACTATCAGAGTCTTATGATTCTGAAAAAATATCATTTTTTATGGAATTAAGTCGAGATTACGTAGAGAGAATGAAAAAAGAAGACCTCGGATATCAAGCTCTCGATCTTAATGTGTCAGGGATAACGAAACTGATCTGTATCGAGCCTAATAGTGATATATGGGAGAATGGAGTTTCTTCTTTTTATGACGTCGATTTGGTCAGCGAGCCCAAATTGATTGCTTCTATAACAGACGAACAATGCATTGGTTACATTAAGAACAATTTTCTAATTAACAAGAATAACATCTTTAAATCTCAAGACCATAAAAGATATTTCTTAATATGCTATTCATTGGATGCAATAATGGAACATGATCTGAACAGGATTATATTGAATCCAACAAAAATTGTATATGCTTTAGAAATTGACGCTGATGCCGTTGAGAATCAACTTGTTAAGTATAACTGGCACAAGATTATAACTCATAACAAAGATGAAGAAAAGGAAGACATACCAGAAGACAATAATGACGAGTCTGTCTATGATGTCTATGATGTTAATGCAATCTTCAAGGATTTAACTCATAGTCTTCCCAAAAAGAAAAGATACAAGGCAACCAAAATCTACCAGAAGACAGCGTAGCTAGTTGATGTACTAAATGAATTATACATGATCAAAGACAATAAGAAACTGATGAGCAGAATCTTCATTATACTGAAGGAGAGTATTTCATTTACATGAGACATTAAGCAACTGCAGCTATAATGTCATTAAGAGTCAGCGTATTTTTGAGTTTATCTCGAATCTCGCTGACTCTTTTCTTTTTTATGTCTGTCTTGTTATACTATTCTTAGACTTCTGACATATATCTATAATCTTATGTCGCCTCAGGAATGTCACTCCAGCGAGTGGTATAACAAGGACTTCTGAAATCATGCTTGATGCTGTCTTTGAACACACCAGCCTTACCTTTTCCGGCTTTAGCCGTATACTGCTGAGAAGCAAGAACAATCTTCTCTGATCCATAATCGCGGTTTATCTTATCAAGAATTGCATCTATACGTTTTAACTTCTCGAATCTTTCTTTATCGTAATCAATGAAGTTTGTCTGAATACTTGAGTCAGGACATATACCCATGACTATGACACCAGCTCTTTTATAACTATATCCTTGTCTGAAGATTCTTTCCATACATCTGGTGGCAGTCTGCACTATCTGTAATGTTGAATTCGAAGGAGTAAGAAGTCTCTCTTCCGCCATGTTCCAGTACTGTGGTAAGTCTTCTCGGAAATGATTAGTGTCGATGAAAACACTCACAGTCTGTGCTACAGACTCCTGCTTTCTCAGTTTCTCAGCACATCGTGCAGCAAAGTTAGAGATGCTGGTACGTAGCGTTTCCATGTCCGACACCATTCCAGGGAAGCTACGAGAAGTGCAGATACTTTTCTTCTTGCTCATCTCTTCCATAGGAATACAGTCTATGCCATTCAGTTCCTTCCATGTTCTTATGGCAACTACATTATTCAAGTAGGCTCTAACCCAAGACTCATCTTGATTGGCAAAGTCGAAAGCAGTCTTCACTCCCATTCCTTGTAACCGTGCTGCATATCTTCTTCCTATACCCCAGACTTCTTCTATCTCGTATTGTTGTAATGCCTTTATTCGCTGGTCTTCTGTACCAATCATGCAACAGTGCTTATAGCCTTTATAATGCTTGGCATAATGACTTGCCATTTTTGCTAAGGTCTTTGTAGATGCAATGCCAATACTTACAGGCATTCGAGTTGCCTTTAAGATGAATGCAGACAAGTCTTCGCCCCATTTCTTAAGATCATAATGTTCCATGCCTGACAAGTCACAGAAACCTTCATCTATTGAATATCTATAGAATGTAGGTGCAGCTTTTCTAACAAGGGACATCACACGATCTGTTATATCACCATACAGTTCGTAGTTAGAAGAAAAGACTGTTACTTCATCATTAGGAAATCTTTCCTTTAACTGATAATATGGCAGTCCAGCTTTGATACCCAGAGCCTTTGCTTCATTACTTCTAGCTACTACACACCCATCATTATTGGACAGCACGCAAACAGGCTTTCCAATCAGATCTGGTCGGAAAACACGCTCGCAGGATACGAAACAATTATCACAATCAATGATAGCGTACATGTCTTTTTTTTATTTTATCTGGCGGTGAATCGAAGTCACTTTTCCTTGAAGTATGAATTGGTCTTCTGGATGAATCTTGATAGGCTCGAAGTCTGGATTAGCTGGCATCAAGCGTAGATATCCTTTGTCTTTAGTTGAAGTATCTAAAGTCTTTACGGTAAGACCACCATTAACAAAGGCGACTACAACATTACCATTATAAATTTCTTCTTGACGATCTACAAGACATATGTCTCCGTCTAGTATACCAAGACCTATCATAGACTCACCCCTTACTCGAACGAAGTAAGATGCTTCCGGATGATTCACGAATTTCTCATTAAGATCAAGACTTTCGTGTTGGTAGTCCATTGCGGGTGAAGGAAAGCCCGCTGCAAGACCGTCATAGAATGGGAGTCTTATCCTTTTTGCTTCTTCAAGACTTATGTATTCTGCACTGTCTATTTGATTTTTATCTTTCATATTTTTATCTTATCTTCAAGAGTAGAAAAAACTCCTTTTAGAGTCTTAAAAGATATATACTTGTAAAACCTATGTTTAATCTATTCTTCCTTGATGTCATCCGGCCACCAGAACTGTTTCAGTTCGTTGGTGATGTCATCCCAATCCTGCATGGTGAACGTACCTTTTCCCATCATCATAATAGTCATGGTGATGTCGTTGTAAGTACGATATACATTTGTGTCCCTAAATCCATTGCGGAGATAGAAGTCGTGACGACGCTTGCGTTGGTCTATGTTCTCACTGACTTGTGTCGGACTTTCCATATCCAATACACACGTCTGTCCCTTATAATGTTCAATTAGTTGAGTTAGTATCTGCTGACCGTAGCCTTTACCGCGTAGTTCCTCACGCACGGCAAAGTACCAGTACCAGTTGAAAGCCTTACGGGGGTAAACAATGGTAAAACCTATGAAATCATCACATTCATAGTATGCCGTGAAGTCGAGCGGCATTTCTCCGATTAGCCGAATCAGGTCATCCCAAGGAATCTGTTCTCCTTCGGGAAATGCTGTCTCATAGAGATGCTTTATTTGCTCGTCTGCTGTAGCTTTGCTGATCTTTTTCTCTGTCATCATTCTTGTTTTTTCACACTTCACCGAATTGGTTTGCTCTCTTACATAACCGATAACTGATAATTCTGCAATTCTCGTATGCTTTATATATATGATATGTCTTTCCAACCCTCGGAATTATAATCCGTGTTATTTTCCCAGACTAAGTCCGTTTATGGCACAGATCCTGGCTAATTCCTCTATGAATTCTTCCTCCGTGGGATGTTCGTCATAGATATAGGCAAGCATGTCGTTAACTGCCTGTTTGGACTGCGACAGTATATGAAGGGCTGTGATGCAAAGACCATTCGTATATCCCATGGCTTGCATCTCTGCCAATAAAGCCTGTTCGTTGGTAGCCATATACATCAACTAGTATTTAATCTGGACTTTCTCAGTACGACTGACAGTAATACGCTTACGCTTTCTCTTCGGTTGTTCAGGAACCGTTTTCTCTGCTACTGAATCAGTTTTTTCAACTGACTGATTCTCGCGCTTTGCAGCCTTTTTGGCCAAGGCTTCCTGGCGAATAAGTTCTTGCTCCTGTAGGTTTTTCTGCTTGCGCTCTTCCTTTGCCTTTATAAGAGCCTGTTTTTCTGCATCACGCTTTGCCTGGGCTTCTGCTTGCTTCTGACGTTTCTTCTCCTGATATACCTCTTTTGGTTCCTCATAATCTGAGATACGGCACTCGACAATTTTGTAGTCTGCCATGAAGTACTTGTCGTATTCATCAGAATAGAGTAGGAGATACTTGCCATGCCCTTTTGTTCCTTTTACAAGGTATTCCTTACCATTATTCAACTTGGCAACATTTCCACGATGCCAGTTTATTTCGTTAAATTCCTTTAGTGTCATTATGATTTCTTTATTTTGTCTGAGTATAACCTTCATTCTTGAGTATTTCAACGAGTCGCTGTCGGTGGTCACCCTGTATGATGATTTCTCCGCCCTTGACAGAACCGCCTACACCACATTTCTGCTTCAACTGTTTGCAGAGAGCGTTAATGTCTTCCTCTGAACCGACATAGCCTTTTAAAAGCGTAACAGTTTTACCGCCACGTCCGGCTCTTTCCATGCTCAGACGCAGTTTCTGCTGATTCTTAGGCAGGATTTCTGTCTCTTCCTGACTGTCATCAGAATACTCGAAGTCTGGATTGGTAGAATATACGATACCGATACGTTTCTTACGATAAATGTCTGTCTTTTCTTTCTTGTCGCTTATATCTTCTGTTGCCCCAAGAGCTGCAAGGGCACTTTTCCAATCTGCCATAGTGACTTTGTTGATTTAACATTAATAGATGAACATTAGCTATTCATTAGTTGCAAAGATATGAAAAAAAAACAAGTTTTAGAGTAAGGAAAACTTATTTTGGGTGATTTTTAAGAAAAAAAAAGCAGAATTTCAAGAATCACTTCATTTTTTTTATAAAAAAATATGGGAAGTTGCTATTTTAACATATATTTTTACTATTTTTGTCTCAAAATTTTTTACTATCTCCAAATTTTAATATACTATGAGCACAAAGAATGAAACACCACTATGGTTAGAGTTGAGAAAAGAGTATATCGATGATAATTTTGAACACTTGCTACCCTATTTAAGGGAAAGAAGTTCAAAATTGCACGAAGACGTATTTTACCGAAAAACCATAAATCTCCTTCAGGAACGAGTCGCTGAGCTATCTCAGAAACTTGCATCAGTACCGATTTATGAAAAACAGGAAGACAGTTCTACTATAGTATTCAACATCAGACTACTTGCATCCTATCTTCTTGTATCTCCTGACGATCCAGTTGCATTGCAGGCTTATGTGGCGATGATGAGTGAATTACAGAAGCTTACCCCAAAATTTTCTGACGCGATAATCCAAACGACCATTGAACGCCTTAAGCATCAAAATATTCAGAATATCGGTTTTTCATGGACTGACGTGATTGATTTCAAAGAAGAAATGTTTGCTTATTATGCCATCAAGAACTATAAATTCAAGTCAAAACTATTAAAGCCGCTTACATGTGAATTGTTTGGTACAGCTCTACTTAATGCCAATGGAATCTATCTCACACGAGAGAACAAAGCAAATGCTATCAAGCTCCAAAATGCAGGAGCCAATTCCCTTGATACTGGTGTTTATGTTGCCGTTCGTACCACTTCTAGTGAAAAGCTGAAGCAAAGCGACTCAAACAATCTCCCTGCGATGGATGATTTTGTCAATTCCATGGTTATCGACATCTGGAAGACACAAAGGAAAAACAATGTATCACATAAATATCATTATGTTGACGGTGACGATGTCATAGTCAGAATAACGGAGATAGACCGTAGTAAAAACATTCATGTAGAAACCGTTGACAGCAAGTATGAGAGAATATCTGGAACGATACATTTCGGGAAACCGAACTTTGTGTACTATGCAGCCACACTTTTCCCAAAGTACCTGCAAGTCGGCGATTATCTGCAAGCAACTATAAGTAACACGGACAATAAACTTTTTGACATAGAATCCCAATTCATTAAGTTCGTTGTCGAAGACTGTCGCAATGAATATGGCAAAGATGAACTCCATGCTCGTCTTGCATACAAGAACAAGAGCTCACTTGTATGGATCAACGAGCGAGGCACATTCCTGTATTCAAAGTACACAGATAATTATCAGATAGGAGACTATGCCAAACTTCAGATAACAGACTACTGTAATGGTAATGAATATGGAAAGATACATACTCTGATTATTGAGCCATTTGAGCCGTCAGAGGACGAAATCATAGATATTGAAAGCATAAAGAAGGACTGTATCGTTGATTTTTCAAAGTCAACGGTAATACCAAAAGATATCATGGAGAATGAATCTGACCAGGAACTTTCCCCTATTATCCTTCGTCTTATAGCACGTCAGTTCTTCTATCATCAGAAGTCTCTGTTGAAACCGTCAGAACGCTACACATTCCTTGCAAATGCACGTATCATGTCAGTGATAGCGGGCGATGAGCTTGCAGCTTCATACATCAAGTTTGCAAGTTCATATCTTCGTGCATTGGTTCAGTTCGTAAGCAATGACTCCATCAAGACAATAACACTTGAGCCAGAAGCGGAATATGCAGAAGCCGATGATACCCTCATCAGACTCTCGGTCGTACAGATTCTCAAGGAATATGGCAAGAAGGCCAATTCTGAGATTCTGGCCAAGACCATAGCCGACAATGAAGAGACGATGCCACTCCTTGCTCGCCTTGCCCGATTAGTTCAGACCGCAAACTCCATGCAAGGAATCTTGTCAAATGCATCTATCAATGTTATCAAGCGTGAGATAATCAAGACTCTCTCCCTTGAAACCGAGAATGAGACTGACCTTGAAGATGGTGACAACTATCTTGGAATAGAGAGTGGAACATTAGAGTTCAAGTCATCATTTGTATATCCATCCAATAACAATATGCAGCCTAATGAGACTGTTCAGGAACTGAATGTCTTCCGTGGAATCTGTGCCTTCCTCAACTCTACTACTGGTGGAACGTTATATATAGGTGTCAATGATCAGGGATATGTCGTAGGAATCGATAACGACATGAAATTCCTTCACTTCAACAACATCGACTCATATATCCGTCATATACAGGACAGAGCCAAGCACTACTTTGACATCGACGGCATAGTCCACCTTCGTATCGAACCTCTTTACGAAAACCGTGTCATAGCAATCCATGTAGAACCACACCCATATCGTGTCGTGGAACTCAATGGCATTGCCTACCTTCGCGTGAATGCAGAATCACGTGAGATGCCGGAGAAACTGAAGCAGGAGCTTATAGCGCGTAAGGTATTCAAGGACAAGAACAAGGCAGCAGCAATATCACAGTTACAACATGCAGTATCGCAGCAGAAATGCGTCATCCTCCACAATTATTCATCAAGTAATAGCGGAAGTATCAAAGACCGTTTTGTTGAAGCCTACGAAGTACATCCTGATGATGACCTTGTCATGTGTTACGACCGTGAAACCGCCAGTGAGAAGAAGCAGAAAGTTTTCAGGATCAGTCGTATAGGATGGGTGGAAATCATGGAGGACAGTCCTTGGGAATATCCCATGTCGCATGAAAAGATAAATGTAGACGATTTCCATATGTCTGGTAATATCCCGATAAAAGTGAACCTGGAGCTTGATCTTCTTGCAAAGAATCTCCTTATAGAAGAGTTCCCACGTTCAAAGGAGCATCTCGTCCAGGACAAACGCAATGAAAATCAATGGTATTACGTTGCCAACGTATACAGCATTGAAGGTATAGCACGTTTCTACTTAGGCCTTGCCGGACACATAAAGATACTTGAAGCTCCCGAACTGAAGGAATACGTTCAGGAATACAAGGAAAAGTACTTATAAATTTCATAAGCCAATAAGATATATAGCGAACAAAAATTATTAATTCTATTTGGCTTTATGTTGTGAAATAAGTGGCGGGTATATACAACTCATATACCCACCACTATATATAATTTTACATAGCCAATTCTCTCAGATAACTTCCATGAAGTACTACTCCCAAACATAGTACCTGACTACCATGTTCCCACAAGTAACATAAGTCACTGGTAAGTTAAAGAACTTTATGCCAACTTCAAGTGACATAAGTAACTTATGTTTCTATTAAGTACTGGAACTTCTACATTTACTTCGAATGACATAAGTAACTGATGTTACGCGCTAAACTTCTTGGTCGCTTCAAGTGGATGTTCACATAAGTATCACATCAAGGTTTGGATGTGTCGGGGAAAATGTGTAAATTCGATATTATTTAGAGAAACTAAGAATAATAGCATTTTTGCGGATATTTGCAGAAAGGTATGTTAATATAGGTTAATTCCAAAATATAAATATTATTTTTAAAAACTTATAATAATATGGTAAAATATCTCAATTTTGCCATATAAATAATATTTCGTAACTTTGCTTTTACTAAAGTAAAAATACCGAAATATAAACAACTATGCCCTTACAAAATGTCATAATGCTCCAGATAGGTGAAGGATATGAATTCTTCAGCACCCCATCGGCTCTCTATGCTGTTCATACGGCCGAGGAACTTGGCATTACCCGTGAGTCGTTGAACAATTATTTCTCCCGTCAGGGTGATAAGCCTGTCAAGATCTACACAAACGATAAGTGTAAAATCGTGAGAGGAATACTGACTTGCGGAAAGAGATAATGGGTTGGGATAGTAAACTAACAGCTTTGCTGTTTGTTCTATTGAGGGCGCATACATTTACTCTCTCGTTTTGAATACCTTGAGAAAGAGAATGTGAATTATGATGAAGTGATTGATATCGCTTGATTATAATATTGCTATATATCATGAATATAAACTTAAATCAAAAATATGTCTAAACCTAAACGAAACATACCACAGGCAAATTCCTTAATGGGATCAATGAGATCCATAGGATATACGTTTGAATCCGCAATAGCAGATATAATCGACAATAGTATAACTGCTATGGCCAAAAATATCACACTATATTTCCCAACAAGCGCATCAAACTGTTTTGTCTCAATTCTAGACAATGGTATTGGAATGACAGAAAAAGAATTATTTAATGCTATGCGCTATGGAAGTAGTTCCTGCGAAGTTCAACGAGATAATAATGATTTAGGACGTTTTGGACTTGGTCTAAAAGCGGCCTCTCTTTCACAGTGTAGGATACTTTCAGTTGTTTCTAAAAGAAATTCCAAAATAAGTGCTTACCAATGGAATTATAATTATATTCTCGAAAATGACGATTGGTATCTCTTGGAATTAAGCGAAGAGGAATATTCTGAATTGCCTAAATTTGAGGAATTACTTAAGTATAAAACCGGTACTCTTGTTGTTTGGCAAGATTTTGATATAATTAATAAATCTAGCAATGGACAGATATATTCAACGTTAAATGAATATAAGGATACTGTTGCGGAATATATTTCTTTAATATTCCATAGATTTATTAATGAGGAAAGACTTAGCATTAGGTCGAATAATTATGACATTGAAGGATTGGATCCATTTCTTGAGTCAAAAAATAATAAAGTAACTCGTTTTAAGCCATTTTCTCTTGCAATTCCAGACAGCTATGACATTGAGAGAGACGTTATGGTACAACCTATCATTTTGCCTTATGCTTCCGATCTGACAAAAAAAGAAATAAAATTGCTTGGAGGAATTGAAAACCTTAGAACAAAGCAAGGATTCTATATATATCGCAATGATAGACTCATAATATGGGGAACTTGGTTTGGCCAGCAACGATCTGAGTTAACAAAAAATGCAAGAATTAGGGTTGATATTCCCAACAGTTTAGATGATGTTTGGAAGATTGATATCAAGAAACAAAATGCTACTATTCCTGGTAGAATAAAAAATCAACTTAAGCGTGCTGTGAATGACGTAATGAATAGTTCTGTCAAACAGCAAAAGCATAGAGGGCGTGAATCCAAAATCAACGATGATATTGATTATATATGGAAAAGGATTGAATCTCGAGGCAATTTCTTTTATGAGATAAATCGTGAAAGCCGACTTCTTAATTATGTGAAAGAACATGTTTCTGAGGAGGCTTTTCAATATTTTGATTTATTTCTTGATGAAATAGAGCAGAATATACCATTGCAGCAAATATACATAGATAAATCATCAAACTCTATTATTACAAAAGATGACAAGAACAGGGATATAGACATATTGCAGAAAGCTATAATGATGATAGATTTCTCTACAAGAGTAGGTTCTATTAGTGTTGGTGATGCCATTTCTAAAATAATGAAGAGTGAACCATTCTGCACCGATCCCAAATTAGAATCAGAGCTTAAAAAACATTATAAATCATGACTATGAATAAAAGCATGCAACTCCAAATACAGAGTTTCATTGAAAACGCTGTAAATTTAATGGGTATAGAAGTCAAAGAAGATAATATTGACTTTCTCATTGACAATGCTGTAAGACAACTTAATAGCATGACAAATGATGGCTCTATTAATTTGTCCGACGGAGATAAGAAATGTATTCGAAAAGAATTAGAAGCAAAGTTTGCAATTGAACATACTCATGGTGTGTCTATTGATAATGACGGGGATGAAGTTCGTGATTGGTATACAAACATGGACAAATCCAATGAAATATTTTGGCCAAAGTATAGGCAATATTTGATTGATCATGAACATTATGATGTGGGTTCCGTTAATTTATTAGGTAATACCACACTTAATTCATTGATGGATTATTTAGGAGATCCTCGTGATAATAGTCACGACAAGCCTCTTCGAAGGGGGCTGGTTATAGGTGATGTACAATCTGGTAAAACATCAACTTATTCTGGTCTTATATGTAAAGCTGCTGATAGTGGATATAGAGTTGTAATACTTTTAACAGGTGTTACAGAGTCTCTTCGTAAACAGACTCAAGAACGAATGGAAGAAGGCATTATTGGCGTTACAATTGAGACAATAAAAAATGGTAAGAGAAAGACAACAAATCCAAAACGAGTTGGTGTCGGCCTTGATAATTTGGAAATACGTGCAACTGCTATGACTTCAATTGACAACGATTTCAAGCAGAATGCAGACAAGATTATTACATCGTTAAGCAACTTCAATCTAATTATGTTCATTGTTAAGAAAAATACAACTATTCTGCAAAGAATGTATAATTGGTTGAAAAATATTAACGCAGACCCATCGGATAATAAGATACATTATCCAATGCTTTTAATAGATGACGAGGCAGACAATGCTTCCATCAACACAAAAAAAGACGGTAATGATCCCACTAAGACAAATAAACTGATACGTCAGTTGTGCAACGTCTTTAATAAAGCTACATACGTAGGATTTACCGCTACCCCATTTGCAAATGTCTTCATTGATCCTGAAACGACAGAAGAAATGGAGAATGCAGATTTGTTTCCTGAAGATTTTATGTATGCTCTTCCTGTACCATCGACGTATATTGGAGCAAAAAAACTTTATGGTGAAAAAGCACCTCTCCATCAATGTTTAAGATATATAGATGATATCTTGGAACCAAGTAGCGATGAACTAGAAGAAGAAAAAGATAAAGGTGTTAATATTCTCACACGTCCATTATTTTATAAACATCCAAAGGAATGGGAAGGTGAACTCCCTAAGTCTCTTGATGAGGCGATATATACATTTTTCCTTGCAAATGTCATTCGTGACCTTCGTGGTGATGAGGAATCTGCTCGTACCATGTTGATTAACATAAGTCGTTTCGTCAAAGTTCAACAATACACATACGATTATGTAAAAGATTTGTTTGACAGGACTTATAGAACGATAAAATACGATTTTTCAAAATACTGTTCTGACAATGAGGATTTAGCTGTATACAAATTACTCAAATCTGCTTGGGAAAATAACTATAAGAATACAGAGTTTGATTGGAAAGATATCTGTCAAAAGCAAACTCTCCTTTCTGCTATAGAAAATATAGAAGTTGTTGTAGTTAATGGATCAAGCTCGACAGGAAGTATTGACTACAAGAAAAATCCGAATGCAAGAATTATTGCTGTTGGAGGTTTAGCTCTTTCACGTGGTCTAACATTAAAAGGCTTGATAGTTAGTTATTTTTATCGTAACACCAAAACATTTGATGTTTTGATGCAGATGGGGCGTTGGTTTGGTTATCGTCCTCATTATGAAGATATTTGTAGGATTTGGTCAAGCCCTGAAACAGCTCAATATTACAAGGATATATCTGATGCGACAGAAGAATTAAAGGAAGATCTTCAACGTATGAACTATATGAAGCAGACACCTAGAGATTTCGGCATTCGTGTTAGAAATGATAGTGAAGAACTTCAAATAACAGCATCAAATAAAATGAGAATGTCATTTAACAAAGAGATTCTCATGGACTTTTGGGGACATTTATTTGAAACCCCATACTTAAGTGGATATAAAGAATCTCATGACAATAATATACGGGTTGTTAAGAAACTAATACAGCAGTTAAATTCTGCAGGATTTTGCTTTGAAGAAATAAATAAGAATAAAAAATTAGGATCAAAAATCATACGTAATGTTCCTAAAACTTTTGTTTCCAAACTAATGCACGAATTGGCTATATATCCTCAAAACAAGTTTGATCAAAAGCAATTAATGGATTTTATCGACTCCGAAAACTCACCATATCTCGAGAAATGGGATATATTGTTTAGAAGTGGTGATGGAAAAGAGTACAATCTAATAAATGGTTGTAATATCCAACTTGTTAATCGAACTTTCTCATTAGCGGAAAGAAGATTAAGTGTCAGCAGAAGAGGAAAGCTTGGCGGAACAGAAGAAGGTGCAATGGGACTTAATAAAACAATAGTAGAAGAAGCAAAGAAAAAATTTAATGAAGCTCACCCAGAAAAAAAAGTTTCTTCTAATACTTGGTTTGAATATATAGATGTTAGTCAACGAAATCCAATGTTGATGATATTCTTACTTGATATTAAAGAACCAGAAGATCCAAATAATGAGAACTCAAAAAGTAGAGAATTTAAGAAACAATTAGGTGATGTTCCTGTCGTAGGTATTGGACTAGGATTTCCACAAAACGGAATGTCAACATCATCAAATAGATATTATAAAGTCAATAAAGTGTATCACCAACACGAGTTGGAAGCAGCACTTAGAGAATTAGAGGAGGACGATAATGAATAATATAAAGGATAGATTTAAGGAATTTGTCTCCAATAGCCATTATCTGAGAATAGATTCCAGGCATATTCTTGACCTGTATATTGGTCTTAATGAAAATGGCCAATGTACACTTGAATACAGAGGAAAATTTACCCCTAAGGCCGTAAAAGGATCTGCTTCTATCTCAATATCACAAGGTGTTGGAAAGGAGTACAATTATCTACTGATTTCTTTGAAAGATGTAGAAATGCTGGATACATTTTGTGCTTTATGTAATGATATTGTCGAATCAACTAGGTGTTGTGAAAGTAACGAGGTTGGATATACAGTAATAATTGATAGGCTCTATTCATGGAAAAAACTGTTTACCTCTCGTAAGAAGCAACTTCAGGAATCGACAATAATGGGGCTTATAGGTGAGCTACTATTCTTAAGTCAATATATGTTCTCAACATACAACCAACATCAAGCTATAGAAGCATGGAGTGGTCAGGAACTCACTCATAAAGATTTTTCGCTTGATAATATTTGGTATGAAGTGAAAGCAATACATGTGGGTAAAAATTCTGTAAGGATTAGTTCTCTTGAACAACTTCAAAGCAATACAGAAGGCGAACTCATTATTGTTGAACTTGAAAGAATGAGCGAAGCGTATGATGGAATTTATTTAAGCAAAATTGCTAATCAAATTTTGTCTACTATATCACTTGACTCAGACAAAGATCTATTTTTGAATCAATTATACAATCAGGGTTATCGTTTTGATTCTGAAGATGATAGATTTGTATATGATCTTAAATCAATAACAAGATATAAGGTTGATGATTCATTTCCAAAACTTACTAGAAATCAAATAGTAAAATCAATAACTCAGGCTCAATATGACATAGCCATTAATGATATTCACCCTTTTTTAATTGCAGACTAAACTATGGAACTAGAAGAATATAGACAATATTGGCTTGATCAAGTTAGATCTGAAGCCGAACACAATAGTAATGACCCAAGTAATGAGTTTATTACAGAAACGTTGGATACATTAGAAGAAGCCGGTGAATTAAATGATCCATACCAATATCAATTTTATTGCTCTGGTCCAAGAAAAAAAATCATGGCATTTGATGCTTATGGTTACGATGAAGCAGACTCAGCATTTACACTGGTATTAACGGACTTTAAAAATACATCAACTGCATTAACACTAAAAAATCAAGATATAGAAAAAATGTATAATCAAATGGCCAATTTCCTAGATGAGGCAATATCTGGTCATTTAGAAAAAT
>ODAI011437201.1_pt1 | contig 14765 bp, 13 predicted proteins | sample 1539321 | NCBI WGS metagenome assembly ODAI01 (sample SAMN02144231, study PRJEB22623) | gut metagenome | biome: sheep rumen | host: Ovis aries | place: New Zealand
ATTGAATATTTACATGATTTATAATTATAGTATGCAAATACTACTATATAAACTATGCCCGAGTATGATAACTAGTCAGTGGGGGGTCATGATAAGTACTATTCAAATATTTAAATAATTCATAAATAAATATAATAATTGCTAATTAGATAAAAGTATTACCCAAGATTGAAAAAACATAATTTATGCCAACACTCAATTTATAAAAAAAAATTTAAGAATAGGGAAATTAGTTAATATTTATTAATTAGGAGAATCATTTGTCCTCTTCGATACTTGAATTATTTGCTAATTCCCTTAATTCATTGTACATCAATTTCCTATCCTCTTCACTTCTGTTTTCATGATATACAATTTCTTCCAATTCTTCCTGTCTTTTTATTAATGTATTTAATATTTCTGTGATAGGATCCGGTATTTTTCCATGCTCCAGGTCATGTTTATGTTTACTTTGTTCCTTAATGGACTGTAGTGTTCTTCCCGGTATTCCCACAATTGTTGAATCCGGTGGTGCGGGCTTTGTAACTACTGAACCTGCCCCTATTTTACAGTTGTCTCCTATGGTTATATTACCCAATACTATGGCATTTGTACCTACTACGACATTATTTCCTATTGTTGGATGTCTTTTTTTGGCTTCAAGACTTGTACCACCAAGCACTACTCCCTTATACAATAGCACATCGTCGCCTACGATTGTTGTCTCTCCGATTACCACTCCCATTCCGTGGTCTATGAAGAATCTTCTACCGATTTGGGCCCCGGGATGTATTTCTATTCCCGTGAAGAATCTGTTGAGGTGTGATATAAATCTACCGATTAGTTTATGATTTCTTACCCAGAACCAATGGGCTATTTTATGAAACCATAACGCGTGTAATCCCGGGTAGCATAGTATCACTTCTATGGTACTTTTTGCCGCAGGATCATTTGAAAATACGGTATCTATATCTTCCTTTATTCTTTCAAACATTTGACTAATTCCCCTTCCATAACTTGTTTTGATATATTAATATCTTTATTTATTGAAGTTTATTAGATTTTCTTTTGAAAACGTTTAACTTCATTAAAATTTTGCTAACTGATTATAAATGAATCTTGTAATTGATGTTTTTTCCTAAGTATTTCTACCTAAATAAAAATATAACAATCGTTATATTTATATATATTCATAATCAAATAATAAATTGTGGGAAAAAAAGCATAAAAATAAATCTAAAAAAATGAAAAAATATACTTTAGATAATAAAAACTAATATAGGTGATTACCAAATGACTATAGAAAACATTAAAATACTTAAAAAACCAATAGCAAATGATATAACCGAAACCATTGGAAACACACCACTAGTAAGATTAAACAAATTGGCAAAGGACATAGATGCAGACGTACTGGTAAAAGTCGAATCATTCAATCCAGTAAGCAGCGTTAAAGATAGAGTAGCCGTAAATTTAATCGAAAGTGCTGAAAAGTCAGGTAAAATAAACAAAGATACCGTTTTAATAGAACCAACAAGTGGAAATACAGGAATAGGACTAGCATTTGCGGCAGCAGCAAAAGGATACAAACTGAAGATATTGCTACCCGAAAACTTCTCAGAGGAAAGAAAAAAACTAATAAAAATATTTGGTGCAGAACTAATAGAAACACCTGCATCCAAAGGAATACCAGGGGCAATTGAAGAGGCAAACAGGATACATGAAGAAATAGAAAATTCATTTATCCTACAGCAATTTGAAAATCCTGCAAACCCTGAAATCCATAGAAAACTAACCGGACCTGAAATCTATGAAGATACTGATGGAAAGGTCGACATAGTCGTATCAGCAGCAGGAACAGGTGGAACAGCAACCGGGATAGCACAGGCAATAAAAGAAATCAAAGAAGATTTCCAGGTAGTTGCAGTGGAAGCAGCATCCAGTCCCGTTTTAAGCGGCGGCCAAAAAGGTCCACATAAAATTCAGGGAATAAGTCCTGGATTTGTACCGGAAAATACTGATTTGGACATCATAGATGAAGTATTTACAGTAGAAGATGAGGATGCCGGTAAAACCACCATAGCCTTAGCACAAGAGGAAGGAATTCTTGTCGGAATATCCTCAGGTAGTGCAGTATATGCAGCATTGGAAATAGCAAAAAGACCTGAAAACAAGGGTAAAACCATAGTTGCAATACTAGCGGATACCGGTGAAAGATACTTAAGCGTAGATTGGCTATCTGATATGTACAATTAGATAGAAGCCCTATTTAATAAGAAATATCTAAAACATGAGTTTAATTATAGCCCAAAGTAATACCAATTTAAATCAAAACATAAAATTAAAAAAAGTTTTAGAAAAAATATATCCTATAATTATAAAATAAAATTCTAATCAATATTTTTTAAACGCCAAAATCACTAAAAACAATAAAGAAAAAACTCCTATTAATAATCAATAGTGTAAAATAATAAAAAAACAGCCATATATTATTAAAAATACACAAAAAAATAAACACCTAAAATAATAAGGAATGTTGGATACGGATTAATTCACCATAAATACGTATCCATCACTAACTTTTTTTATTTAACGATTCCATGAATATGAATTATTCTATCCAATCAATCATATATCAATCGACTATCTACTTTTTCAATGAGGACAACAAATCAAATACTATCTGACGATCCTCGTTACTTATAGCCTTAGTAATCAACAGCGCAATAACATAAACCACTACAGCTATAGGAACTGAAACTATAAATGATTGATTCAAGTAAATAAGAACAACCGCCATTATAATATTAGATATGATAATCTGAATTATTGGAACGATTGACTTCCGGAAGTTTAACCGGAACTCCGTCTTATATAATACCATAAGCATCAATGACAATATTGTAAACTCCGTTATTACCGTCGAATAGCTTGCACCATAATATGAGAAGTTACTTATCATGATATAATTCAATATCACACTAATCAAAGCACCCATCCCTGCAATCTTCGTTACAGTGAACTGTTTGTTGATGGCACCAAGAAGCGTGGAACATACACTGGTAAGAAACATGAACACTCCGGCCCAAATCAATATGGATAATGATGTTGAAGCCTCTATAAACTTCGCACCATATACCAACGTTATGATATCCTCAGAGAATATGCAGCAACCGACTGCTATTGCTATACCAAGCATTAACATATACTTCATAATCTTATGATACAAATCAATGAGTTTATCCTTATCGGAAGTATACAAGTCACTCATTATTGGAAATACCGCATTATTAAATAACGTGAATATTGAAGACAATACCAATAGCAGTTTCTGGGCCGAACTGAATAATCCTACGGCTATACTACCGGACATGAAAGTCAATATGATAAGTGAAATCCAGAAGTATATTGAAGTAAATACCGCCGTTATACCAAATGGTATACCCTTGACAAACAAGTTTTTAATAAAATCCCCATTGAATGATAATTCAAATCTAGGATAATGTCTTAATGCAATGTATGTTGAATACAAAAATGAAAGAAACATCGCAATAGGATAACCTGCGGCTACGATTGTCACGTTGCTTCCATGATATATTATGATTAATATAATCAGCAGCACAGACGTACTGTATATCACATTACCTATAGTCTGATACTTCATCTTTTCATTACTCTGGAATAATGAGTAATAAAATGTCGCAAATGAATTAAACAACATGTAAAGGCCGAACAGCAACATTACATTTGTACCGTCATAGGTAAAGTTACTGTTTAGTACAAAAACGGAGTATACTACGAACGTAATTAACGTGAATATAACCCTGAAAAGTAGGGTGGTTCCAAAGTAAACGCCGGTTAACTCATTATTTCTAGATACTTCCCTTACGGCATATGTAGATAATCCCAAATCACAGAATATACCGAATACACCTACAAGTGAAGTAGCCGAGGAGATAAGACCGAAATCATGAGTTCCCAGATATCTGGCCGTGAATAATGTTAATATAAATGTCATGACATTATTTATTAAACTAGCCATCATCAATAGACTTGAATTTTTTATGACTCTCGCTGTAACACTCATGATATCATTGCTATAATTTTTTTTTATTAAAAAATATTCTTATATTATTATATCTATCTTAATAGGTAATAAATTTTAATATCATTATCCATATAAATATTATTATACTAAATCAAAAAATGGGTGGTTAGATAAATGATTAATATCACTACATTCTTAGATGCGAATGCATGTAGATTGGATAAACCCGTATATTACAATATAGATAGAAATAAACAATATAATTCACGAGATATTCTCGGTATAATATCCGAGATTGCAAGAAGACTGAAAGATAAGCAGATAGAAAAAGGTGACAGAGTACTTATCTATCTGGAAAATAGTCCGGAATACTTATTTTCATTTTTAGCATTATGGCGTATTGGTGCCGTAGCCGTACCTACAAATAGAATATATACAACAAGCGAATTACAATATTTCATAGATGACTGTGGTGCCAAACTGATAATTTGTGATGAACATATAAATGAATTAAACGTAAATCAGTATGTCATTGAAATAATGGATGAATACACCGATGCTGACGTGATTGAAGCATGCAATACCACATGGGATGACCTATGTCAGATTCAGTATACCAGTGGAACGACAGGTAAACCTAAAGGTGCCATGTTAACACATGGAAACTGGTTTAGTGCAATCCAGAACGAATGTGACGTATTGAATATGGATCATGACAGCGTAATGTTCTGTATATATCCAATGGCACACGTGGGCATATCATGGGCCATAGCTACATTAAGAAAGGCTGCATTGTGCATTACAAAAAACAGGTATACCTTCGATGAATACCTTGACATCATTTTTGAAAACAGAGTAACGCATGCTACCGGTATGCCACCAGTTATCCACTCAATAATCACCAACCCAGATAAGGTGCAGAACAAATTATACACAGTTAAGAGCATAATATCCGGTGGAGGACCACTGCATAAGGATATCTGGAAGAAGTTCTACAAGAAATACGGTATAGCAGTACTTAATGCATACGGTTCATCAGAGACCATAGTAATAGGTACCGGTACTGTTATCAGACCTGAGGATTATGCATTTGCAGACCGCTTTGAAAGTGTAGGACATCCTGTATGCTTCAGTGAAGTTAAAATCGTTGATACAAGCGATGCAAGTATTGAAATGGACGTGAACTGTCAAGGTGAAATAGCCCTACGTGGTCCATCTATTGCCAAAGGATATTGGAACAAGGAAGAAGCAAATAAAAAGACATTCCTTGAGGATGGATGGTTCTTAACTGGAGATATAGGATATATCGATGAAGACAACCGTCTGTTCATTACAGACCGCAAGAAAGATATGATAATCATGTCCGGCTGGAAGATATATCCAACAGAAGTCGAGGAAGTATTGATTGAACATCCGTCAGTACATGAAATAGCTATATTCAGCCTACCACATGAACATAGGGGAGAGATACCGGTTGCAGCAGTAATCTGGAATGATGAAGAGGATATTGATTCATTGATGGATTATGCTTCAAAAAAACTGGCAAGATATAAAATACCTAGAAAAATATTTACCACAGACAGTCTGCCTAGAGTAAATGGTTGGAAACTATTAAGACGCGAACTAAAAGAAATTTATATCGATTATGAATAATCATTTATCAAAAATACTGATTTAAAAATATGGAATATTATTTATAATAAGTATTCAATAACTATAATATATAACATATCTTTTTATAAACTCGATAGCAATAATCAAGGGGATTATATTTATGCATGGAAAAGAGATTAGTGAAAACGTAGAGGAATATCTGGAAACCATTTACAAAAAAAGCTTAACAGACAGTATGGCAAAAACGACTGAGATTTCAAAGGACTTGGGAATAGCTCCTGGTAGTGTTACACAGATGCTTAAGAAATTAGAAAGTGAGGGGTACGTAACATACTATCAATATAAGGGAGTTAAATTAACGGACAAAGGTTATAAAATTGCAAGAAGCATAGTTAGGAAACATCGTATCCTTGAAACTTTCCTATATGAAACTTTAAATATCAATATTGAAGATTTACACGAACAGGCTTGTGCCATGGAACATTCATTATCCGATGAGGCAGAAAGAAAACTATGTCAACTGTTAGATTATCCAAACCAATGTCCTGATGATCATAACATCATCCCTGTTTGTGACTTGAATATCCCTACCTGTTATGAATGTTCAAAAATATCAAACATAGAAGAGATACCTCGCAGAATTGAAAACTTAATAGCAATAAGTGATATGAGACCTCAACAAGTCGGTAAAATCAAGTTTATCCGCGGTTCCAATGAAACATTACAGGAGTTGCTTGATTTGAATATTACCCTGGAATCAGAAATTACCATGATTAACTCAACACCATTAAACGGTCCTGTCAAAATATTAGTTGATGGTAAAGACGTGTTATTAGATAAAAATCTATCCTATGATGCATTTGTTGATTTAGAGTAGATTTGTTTTCCCCTATTTATTTTTTATAGTTTGACAACTCCTTTTTTAAGAGATACATTATTGATTCATTTAATCTCAAATTACACTTTTTCTTACTTGTTTAAAAATATTATCATTATCTTCTAAAAATATATTAATCTTTAAGACCTAAATATAATATTATAAAATATGGAGTGATAAACATGAAATATAAATGTATGTTATGCGGATGGACATATGACCCTGAAAAAGGAGATCCTTCAAAAGGTATAGAACCAGGAACAGCATGGGAAGACATTCCAGATGACTGGAAATGTCCATTATGTGGTGCTGGAAAAGATATGTTTGAACCAGTAGGATAATTTTATCCGACAAAACTTTTTAGAATTATTTATTATTCTAAAAGTTAACTTTTTTTAGAACTTTTTTCATATAATCTGCTCCCGATAATAATACTCCATTATCTATGACATGACCCGACAAAACATTTTTCCATATTGAAATTGACAGTCATGATTATTATTTAGATTAAAATGGAACTAATTAAACAATTTTTTAACATGAAATACAGTTTTCTTCTATCATATTCAATAAATGTAATCAATAAAATATAAATATATAAATTATACTAAAAACAAACTATTATATACTAAACAATTAACCAATTAAAGGTGGTGAATAAATGTTACGAATAGAAGGAGAAGTTGGAGGAAAAAAATACCAGGAACCATTTTCCAAAGGTATTCTGTCAAAGTCACTTATAAGAGCAGAAGTAGAACCGGAAAGGGCATATACCATAGCAGCTGAAATCGAAGAATCAATAACCAATGAAGGAAAAGATGTAATATCAATAACTGATTTGATACAAAGAGTAAAGTTATGCCTTGAAGAGGAAAATCCGGTACTCGCCAAGAAGTATACCATTTGGAAAGAAATCAAAAGATCAGAAGATCCACTGATTATTCTGATTGGAGGGGCAAGTGGTATAGGTACATCTTCCATATCATTTGAACTGGCAAACAAACTTGGAATAAAAAACATGCTAAGTACAGATATGATTCGTGAAGTAATGAGAAAAATTGTTTCAAAAGAATTATGTCCAACATTATTCGAGTCAAGTTATACTGCAGCCGACTCCCTTAGAACTCCAGCACCTCCCGAATTTGATAAGGTATTGCTGGGATTTAAAGATCACGTGGAGACCGTTAGCGTAGGAGTAAATGGTGTTGTAGAACGTGCAATCAAAGAGGGTATAAGTATAGTCATAGAGGGAGTGCACATAGTTCCAGGTTTTATCAGTGAAGATTTACTGAATACTCCTAATGTACATATGTTCATACTTACATTATCCGATGAGGAAATACATAAAAGCAGATTCTATTCCAGATGTAGACAGTTATGGGCTAGAAGACCACTTAAAAGATACCTGAAACACTTTACGCCGATTCGTAAAACCCATGACTACATAGCCAGCGAGGCAAGAATACATCATGTTCCTGTTATAGAAAATATTGACGTGACAACCACGATAGATTCCATGATAGAACATATACTAAACGAAAAACAACAGAAATAATACTAAACCCCACTTTTTTAACCTTTTTTTATTGATAAGATTATTAGATTACTGTATTGAATTAATTTAACTATGTTTAAAACTGTAAAATAGTATATTATATGAAGATGGTTATTAAATTAAATTATATTAAAAAAAGAGAAGATGAATGTAATCTGAATTACATTTCATTGAGTTTATTAGCAATTTTAACTCCTAATTCGAAGCATTTTTCCAAGTCTTCATCGCTTGGTACGTAGTTGATTTCAAGGTTATCTACCATGTCAAATCCAGCTTCGGCTAATTTTTCGTTTAACCATTTAGGACCGTTTCCACCCCAACCGTATGAACCGAATGTTGCTCCTAATCTTTTGATACCTGTTCTAGCAAATTCTAATTCGGTAGTGTATAATAGGATATCTCCGATACTAGGGTATGCCTTATTAAATAGTGTTGGTACACCCATCAGTACTGCCTTACTTTCAAGCATGTCCTTGACTATTTCACTTCTTTCTTCCACTTTAAGATAATGCATTTTGACGTTTACGCCTTCACTCATTAGACCTTCTGCGATAGCATGAGCCATTGACTGTGTGGAGTAGTGCATTGTATCATATATCAATGTAGCTTGTGGTCTCTGACATACACCGCTAGCCCAGTTCTGGTACGCTTCAATGATTTTCATTGGTTCTGTCCAGATTTGACCGTGTGATGGTGCAATCATTTTAACGCTGTCAAGTAATCCTGCTTCCACTACTTCGTTTAATTTCATTGTTAAAAGTGGGGTTAATGGTGTAAGTAGGTTTGCGTAGAATTTCTGTGCTGCTTCGATAAGTTCTGATTCTGGTACTTCATAGTCGTATCTTTCCATTTTACATAAGTGTTGACCGAATGCGTCGTTGGAAAATAGTATTCCATCCTCTTCAAGTAAAGTGAACATGCTGTCTGGCCAGTGAAGCATTTTTGCATCTACAAATGCGAATGTCTTGTTTCCTATTTCGAGTTTGTCACCGGTTTCTACTGTTACGAATTCTGCATCTGCTAGGTCAGGGTAATGTTTTATTAGTCCTGGTTTTGCTATTGGTGTACAGTAGATTGGTGCATCAGGGAATTTTGCATGTATCTCGGATAATGCTCCACTGTGGTCTTTTTCGACGTGGTTTTGGATGATGTAATCGATTTTCATTTCCTTGTTCTGATCTTCGAATGCATCTTTTATTCTTCCCCACATTTGTGCTGAGTATCCCGGATAGACGTTGTCTATGAGTACTGTCTTATCTCCACAGAATACGAGAAATGCATTGTATGTTGTACCAGGTAGTGTGTATCCATGGTATTCTCTTCTGTCCCAGTCAAGGGTTCCTACAAAATAAACGTCATCTACTATTTTTGGTGCTTTTGCTTTCATAATCATTATATCAGTTTTCCTATATTTTAAAATATTACTTTCTATTATTACTTTAACTTAAGAGTTATTTATATTTAATGAAAATAAGGTCATTTATTAATTCATGTTGTTTAAACCGTCATACAAATTAGCATATGATGATTTAAAAAAAATTAAAAAAGTAGGTTAAGGGGAGGTTATTTAGGATTGCCAGAGGCCGTGTAAAGTACAGAATTCTCTTGCTTTTACATCATCTGCTTCTGGGATTTTGAATGTAGCTTCTGGTTTATCTCCAGGGTTTAAGTATTGTTTATGTACTTGTCCGTCAGCTATTAATTCAATTAGTGCTATGTAGTGGTTTTCATCCATTGGATGTTCTACTTCTCCAACTTTTACTACGTAAGCGTCATCTTCTCTTGTGATAACAGGTTTGTGTTTTACGTCTCCTTCACCTTCGGTTTTAGCTTCAACGACATCTAAGCATGCAACGTCTACGTCTTGACCTGGGTAGATTAATTCAATTATATTTCCGCTGTTTTTACATTTTATTATGTTTGTAAAATCAAAATCCATTGTTTTCTCTCCTTTTGTTGAATAATTTGATTAATTAGAATTCATCGATTGATAATTCGAAGTAACTTGATGGGTGTTCACAGATTGGACATACTTCAGGTGGTTTTTCTCCTTTGTATACGAATCCACATTTTCTACATACCCATGTGACTTCTTCGTCTCTGTTGAAGAATGTTTCGCCTTCAACCATAGCTAATAATTGTCTGTATCTTGCTTCGTGATGTGCTTCTACTTTTCCAATGTTTCTTAATCTGCAAGCTATTGCGTCGAATCCTTCTTCTTCTGCTACATCAGCAAATTCAGGATACATTGAGGTTGCTTCTTCGTTTTCTCCTTCAGCAGCAGCTTTTAAGTTTTCTGCTGTTGTTCCATAGGTAAATCCTACGCTTGTTGGGATGTCAATACAATCAACATCTTCTTTTAATTCTTGTATCATTTTGAATAATACTTTAGCATGTTGGAATTCGTTGTCTGCGGTTAAAAGGAATATTTCTGCAATTTTTTCGAATCCTTCTTTTTTAGCAATTTTTGAGTACATTGTGTATCTGTTTCTTGCTTGACTTTCTCCTACAAAAGCTTTTGATAAATTTTCTAATGTTTTTACCATTGTATCACCTATTAATTTTAATATATATTATTATGAAAAATTTCTAATATATAGTCTTGGTAATTGTATTATATAATTATTAGAATATATAATTATAGTATTTTAGTTATTCATAAATAATACATTTAAACACAAATATACTTAGATATATGGATTATTCCATTAATAAATACTTATTTTCTTAATTAGATGAATATGATAATTGTATTATTGAAAAATAGCTTATTTTGATATTCGACAGAAATTTTCATATCTAATTAATTGATTCTGTTAATTATCATTTAAAAGAAATAATTTTAAAAAAATAAGAAATGGAGATTATCTAGAATATCCAGTATACTGTTATGATTGCGGCAAATATGAATATCAATGGTGCCAATATTTTACTTACGGATATTATTGAGGATATTGTATTGACCAGTTCTATTGACTTGTTAGGTCCTAAGGTTTTGATTTTCAATCTTTGTGTAGCTGATGCAACGCTTACCTCTTCCAAGTCATCAAGTGCCTGTGGAACCAATCCCAATATCTTTTCGATTAATAGTTCCTTGTGTTTTGTTCCGACTGTCAATCCACCACCGGAGATGGTATTTACCAAGTGGGTGTCAGTAGTCATTACCTCTATCATGTCGATTTCAGGATATTTGTCCTTGACAGCTTCGATGATTTCTTCACGTACGCCCTGTTTCATGTTGTTTCCATCAAATACCACATATAACATTTTTTGGTCATCAACATCGGTAATCATTAGCTTAACTCCGCATTCACCGATACCATCCTTTACGTCGATTTCTTCAAGAAGATCATGTGCATATCCCATCCTGATAGGATGCATGTCCAGTTTTTCCAACTTCTTGATAGCCTCCTCTATCTGCACTACCCTATAATGACCAGGCATCAGTCTGTCTACGTTTCCTGCAAGACAATTATGACAGTCGACGACCACCACATTTTCTATGCCCGTTACCTGTTTTGCCTGGTACTGCATTGCAAGTCCTACTCCATAATCTATATCATCTCCAGGTACTGGTGCAAATGTACTTAGAAGTACTACTCCATCATTAAAAAATTGTGCTCCAATCTTAGCATCCTCATATTGTACCCTTTGGAACTTGCTTGCTTTATCGGAATATTCCAGGTTTTCAAGTGCCTTGTTTACCGCTTCGGTGATTTTCTTGATTTCCTTAGCGGCTACTGGGTTGAAGTCATGTGTTGCAGCTCCGTGAACTACCACTGATGTGTCCTCCAACTGTTGGGTCAGTATACTTGGAAGGTTTCCACCACCCAACGATCCGACTGGTCCCGGATGTACACATGGTGATATGTAGTTTAGTTTGATGTTTCCGTTTTTGTCCTTGAAGCTTATTAGGCTGACTATGGTATCTATGGTTTCACCCATGTTGCTGAATACGTCTTCCATTGAAGTGGATCCTTCGGTTATGTGACCGATAAATAAGCTTAACAGTTCAAGACCATTTACTCCGAGGTTACTTCTCATTGGACTTTCAAGTATCGATACGAATGAGAATATTGCAATTGCCAGTACTATAGCACCGATTATAGCTTTTAGGTATAGGCTGATTACTGAGTTCAGGCTCGTGGTTGCAAATGTAATGTAGTTAATCAATACAAACATACTTAATATGAGTATCGGATGGATCAATCCTATTATTAGTCCCTGTATGAATCGGATATTGGACGTACTCCATATGATTAACGTTTCTATTGCAAATCCGAATAGTATTCCTATCAGTAATGAATTTACGAATATGTCTATGTTGAATACAAATCCAATGACATCTCCTATCAATAGAACCAAACATGTTATAAACATACTTACGAATGATAGGAAGAGTGCTTGTTTCTGTTTCATATGTCTTTTTTTAAGAGAGTTAACACTTGAATGAACTAATCCTCCTGAAGCCATGGTTGTTAAACCTAATAGGAAAAATATCGACGCTCCTCCACTTAAAAATGAATACACAACTTCCTCCAGGTTAAGTCCGGGATCCAAACATCCCATTATACCTCCGGTCAGGAAGCTGAATGTGAATATCAGGAATATGGATATCTTGGATTCGGGGAGAGTAATCATGTATTTGCTTAATTTCATCACTCTTTCTGTTACCGTCATGTTCTCAATTCCTATAATTGATTATTTTTTAGTTAATCAACTAAAAATTTTTATATAATATATATTTTTTAATTCGTTGATATTAAATTATTTTGTTATGTTGCATCATGATTATGGATAAACTACTATAATATGAATAGACAAAGATATTAATATATATTAATTTTTATTTAAAAAAAATAAATGGGGAATTAATTTGGAATATGAATTAAATACACCATTAGATGATAGTGATATTAATAAATTAAAAGCGGGTGACACAGTATATCTGACGGGTAAAATATTTACTGCCCGTGACAGTGCACATAAAAGAATTATAGAATCCAATGCTCCTATAGACTTAGAAGGTGTTGTTTTATTCCATGCAGGTCCTATAATAAAGGAAAATGCTGATAATGAATATGAAATTGTTGCAGTAGGTCCAACAACCAGTATGAGAATGAATCCATATGAGGCAGACGTTTTGGATATGGGAGTTAAAGCAATAATCGGTAAGGGTGGAATGGATGAGAAAACCCAGGAAGCTTTAGTACGCAATAACGCCGTATTTCTGACTGCTGTTGGTGGTTGTGCAGCATTATACGTAAGTAGCATCAATAAGGTTGATGATGTTCATTGGCTGGATTTGGGAATGCCTGAGGCCATTTGGCAATTGGACGTCAAAAGGTTCGGCCCTTTAATTGTGACCATGGATTCCAATGATGTTAATTTATATAAAAAAGATAACGAGGATTCAAAATGAATAGCAAGATACTTTCAATAGGATTAATTATATGTTCAGTTCTGTTAATTGCTGGATTTTTCATATTTTCACCTACATATCTTCAAAGCAATGGTGATGTTAAGCATTTTAGTGATAGTGACATGTCATTTGACATACCTAACACTTGGACTGTCTATGAATACGATGATGCTATCAAAACACCATTCTTATCAAGCAGGCCATCATCAATCATCGTAAACCCTGCAAGCAAATCCACATACTCATATTATGATGGAAACATTTCCGATTTGGAAAAGGATGGAGTCTTAAATACCAGCGCTACCAGTGCTACTGACGTTGCAATCGTAACCTGTGAGATTAGCAAAATGAACACTCTACCTGAAGGTGTGACATTGGACAACGCTTACCAATCAGACAGCATCTATGGAATTATGGAGTCATCAGGTCAATTCAATCTTGACTCAGCTACCGTTATACAGGTGGATGGTAAGGATGCACGTCAATTCGTATATACCGTTGGATATACACAGTACAAGGATACATGGATTAACTCTAACGGACATTATTATAGGGTAAAATGTCAAGCACCTAACACATTCTATTCTGATGCCGAAAGTGTATTTGATACTATCATAAATACCATGAAGTTGAAATAATTCAACTCTTTTTTTTCTTTTAAGAGGGTGTGCGACAATTATTTTGCTATGTGAATTGCATATAGTTTAACTATGTATTCTATACAAAATAATAATATTATTATAATCTCAGAACATACTATTAATAAAATCATGCAAAAGAACCCTGAAACGAAATTATTGCACGTTCTCGATATTGGATCTTTAAATCCATATTCTATCATTATCCACTGCAATTTCAAGTATTTTATCATCAGAGGACATATATTCTCGTTCACCAATATATGAGAATAAACAAAGATACAACAAATAAACTAAACACTAATAGAATAAATACCAATATTAAACAACTTAATTCTAATAAAAATAATGCTATTACTATTTTTACTAAATAAATATCCACAATATGGTGTTGTTCAAAATCTGGTTGAAAGATTTTGAAGTCACAATATTAGTCAAAACATTACATATAATACAAAAAAAATGTATCATTGATTATGTTTTGTTTATTTTTATGTGTTTCTTGCTTAAATAAAGGTTACCCTTCATAGTAGCACAAGCTAGCCCCAGGAACCCCCCGGTTAAAAGTTTTCATTATATATTCTTAATCCTTCCTCTTTGATATTCAAGGCTGCATTATAATCTCTGTCATG